>OHZR01000410.1_pt1 | contig 13512 bp, 10 predicted proteins | sample 1580491 | NCBI WGS metagenome assembly OHZR01 (sample SAMEA3882555, study PRJEB24775) | human gut metagenome | biome: human-associated habitat; feature: intestine environment; material: feces | place: Netherlands | collected 2009/2010 | reverse complement strand
TGTCACAAATCGACACCCTTGTAAGGGGGGCTTCAAATGGTATCCCCGGCGGCATGGAACAGAAGTGTACCACCGTGACCTTTCGGATTTTCCAGAAGCGGAGATTGGTTTATGCCCAAAATGGCAAAAACCCACTCACCGATTATGTCACCGATTCGATGACCGAAGCGGTATTTTACCCATGTTTTGGTGTCGTTTATGGTCGGTTTCGAGTGGATTTCACCCAGAAATGGGAAAATTTTGGGTATTTTTCGGGAAAATAGAGTGTCTGGAATGGCTGGAAAGTGGGGAAACAATACATCTCCACCACAAATACGCCAGATTTTTTCACACTCGAACATTGTTAAATAAATATTCAATTAAAGACACAAAGTAAATGCCCTCACTCCGAAGATGGAGCAAGGGCATTTTTTAGTTAGGAATTTTTGCGGTATACAATATTAAGTCCGCTATCTACACTATAAGACCACGTAACCGTCACGTAATCAAATACTTCTTTCTGGCGTCCATCAACAGCACGTGTTTCGGTGATTTCCGTATAGAGCCAATCAGGGAGGTCCAAGTCAGCATTTAAATTTTCCACGAGGAACAGTGCATACATAAGATCTGTTTTATATGCTTGTGATTTTGATGAAGCGCCCCATGGATTAGAATTAATTGTAATAGACTTTCCATCCTTAGACACTGAAAGAATTAAACCATCACCCTTAAGATCAGCATACGCTTTGAAATTCGGGTTTTTCGCTGAACCTTTATTCAATGCCCAAAGGTAGCTTATTAGATTGGTTTCTTTTTCACCTTCTACAAGCGATAAAACATCCACAACGAGTGCTCCATCGCCAGCAGTAAACTGATATTTCCCCTTTAACGTAAGAGAATGATTTTGAAATGCATTTTTATAGTAGTCATACAAGCTTTCTCGTACAGCAGCATAGTATCTTTGACCGTTTTGAGTTAAAGAGAAAGCCTTATAAGTAATAGAGCCATCCTTATATGTATAATAATAGCCAAAGTCCGTTTTTCCTGAAATGATAATTTCCTGATTTTTTGTATATTGTTCAACTGATGTTTCTATGGGGTGAGATTCGGTTTGTGAAGTGGAGGAATCAACAATAGGCTTGCTACAGTCTGGGTCAGAAATTGAGTAGCCACAAGATTGATAGTCGTTTAAATCAATATCAAGAAGATAGCGATTACCAGATGCGCTATTAAAAATATAAATACCATCTCCAATTTTTTCTTTTAGATAAGTATCGGAACCAGAGGCGACATCAATTAGTGTAGCGTAAGATTTTGTTACATCGCGAGAGTAGACATCCGCGAAAAGCGAGTGACTGTATTGTCCAATCTCATATTCATCATCATCATTAGACAGTGCATTGATAAAAATGTATTCTTGCCCTTCATAAGTTAACTGCAAGAAAATAGAAACAGGAAGAGTTGACTCAGAAAAATCAGAACGTTTAGACTCAATAATATCCGATGTTGGATAATCATTGTTGGAATTCACAAAAATTCTGTCAATTTTAGAATTTTTTGTTTCTGGACGAATTTCATAAAGTTTCTTGATACTTTCATTGATGAACGGGTAATAAGCTCTTTTTCTTGATAGAACTTCGCTTTCAGAAAGAGATGCTGCGAAGTAGGGGACGGCCAGTGATAAGCACAATGCAGCCGTCAATAGGAGAGCTAGAATTTTCTTTTTCACGGTGATTCCTCCAATTTTTGTAATTGTGTGCAAAATGAGACGAATTGCTATCACAAAGCTATCACCATTTCATGTAAGTGTCAAGCCAAAGGTGACAATTTGATGAGATTTAGCAATAATATTTTAGATAGTGTGCGAAAAAGAATTGAAATTTACTTTTTAAGTCACCAGAACCGCCAGAGATGCTTTGCAACAGCCCTCATAAAATGGTGAAAAACTTTACCCTATAAATACAGAAAACCTTGCAGAGCAGCCTAGAATAACCCCAAAATAGCAGGAAACGATAAAGAAATGATACTTATTTAAAAGGGCGGTTTTATCGGTAAGAAATAAAGATGCGGATGGAAGAGCATTTTTGACTGGAACAGTGACAGTCGGCGGAGAAATAGTAGAGGACGAAGCCTTTTTGACCTGAAAAGCTGAGATAGACGGTTACTTGAAAAGAACCAAATAGCTGAGAGATAACGAACAGAAATTGAAAGTGTACTTATAAAATAATATCGTACTTGCGATAAAATTTGAAATATGGTATACTGTAATCAGACAATCAAAAGTGGCTCGTATGGATTCAGTGCACAGCAGTCCAGAACGTCTGGCACTCTCTCGAGAACGAAGAGGACCTGCCGGAATAAGCTTCCGCAAGGTTCTTTGCTCCTGAAATAAGACGATAAAAAGCCGCTTTTTGTGCTGGTTGGCACGAAAGGCGGCTTTTGTTTGTTATTGCTGTGCCAGCGCCTTACCTTTTGCGTAGTAGCGCTGCATTTCTTCCCGGGGAACCATATTCCCGCCGGTGGCCCAGACCAGATGGGTGGCGTTTGCCAGCGTACCGGCGGGCAGGGCAGCTTCGGTGTAAGCGCCAAGCAGCTGCCCGGGCTGGGTGAGCACCGGGCCATACATTCCCGCCAGAGCGCTGGGCTCAAGGTAAAGATCTTCGGAGTCTGCCAGCTGCGCCAGAAGGGTATACATCCGCTCGTCCTGCAGGGTGTAGCAGCCGCTCATAAAGGGACGCATCAGTCCGCCCACAAAGCCGGAGGCGCGCCCCACGGCAAGACCATCGGCGGCGGTGCGGTTATCGATGCCAAAGTCCTGCACGCAAATGCTGTTGTTTTCGCCGGTGGCCATGCCCAGCATCATGCAGGGGGAGTGGGTGGGCTCGGCAAAGAAGCAGTGTGCGGCATCGCCGAACAGCATCTTCAGGCCAAAGGCCACGCCGCCGGGGCCACCGCCCACGCCGCAGGGCAGATAGGCGAAGAGGGGATGCTCTGCATCCACGGTGACGCCCTGCGCGTCCAGCTGCTTTTTCAACCGCAGCGCAGCCACGGCATAGCCCAGAAAGAGGGTCTTGGAGTTTTCGTCATCCACAAAATGGCAGTAGGGGTCGCCCGCCGCCAGTTTGCGCCCCTCGGTCACGGCGATGCTGTAATCAGAGGCGTACTCCACCACCTTGACGCCCCGGCTGCGGAGCAGGTCTTTTTTCCACTGCCGCGCGTCAGCGGACATATGCACGGTGACCTGAAACCCCAGCTTTGCGCTCATGATGCCGATGGAAAGCCCCAGATTTCCGGTGGAACCCACCGCAATGGAGTATTGCGAGAACAGCTTGCGGAAGTGCTCCTCTGCCAGAACAGCGTAGTTGTCGGTCAGGTGCAGCATTCCGCTGTGCAGGGCAATGTCCTCGGCGGTTTTCAGCACCTCGTAAATGCCGCCACGGGCTTTGATGGAACCGGAAATAGGCAGGTGGCTGTCCAGCTTGACCCATATCTGTCCGGCGATGGGGGTGCCGCTGCGCTCTTCCAGCACCTTTTGCATCCGGGGGATGGGTCGGACAGGGGATTCAATGATGCCGCCGGTCGCAGCAGTTTCTGGAAAGACGGCGGCAAGGTAGGGGGCAAAACGCTCCAGCCGCGCGGCGGCGTCCTCGATGTCGGCAAAGGTCAGCGGACAGGCAGCCGCAGCCTGTGCAAAGGGCAGCTTGTCCGGGTTTACCCATGCAGTCTCCTTCAGGGCGCAGAGGTCGGAGACCACGGGATATGCCGCGATCCAATCGGCAGCGGAACGCCCGGCGATGCACTTGTCAGGTGAAACCATAGCGGATCCTCCTTTATATATAGAAGTTTGGATAGAAGCGGATGAGTGCGCCCGGCAGATTTCGCGGGCGCTGAATGTTTTGAATATAAAGGTTTTTATAGGAATTGTCAACCGGAACAGACTGCGTTGCGCCGGGCGGGTCAGAGAACTACATACTTGGCGGTTACAAGCTATTGCTTGGGCAGCCCAGCGGCAGAGCAGGGAATCTATGGAAGGAAAGCAGCACACTGCCCAAAAACCTTGTTAAAAAACTGGCATTTTGCCGTTTTTGTGTAAAGTATACAAGAATAAACACAAAAAATTGGCATTGCGCGTATTGCTATTTTACAACTGATATATTAGAATATAAGCAAGAAGAGCGTGCAGGCGTTCTGCGCGTGCCACATGATAAATAACGACAGGAGGAACTTCTCTATGCCTATGAAAATGGGTTGGCGCTGGTATGGCGAGGGCAACGACCCCGTCACTCTGAGCGACATCAAGCAGATCCCCGGCGTGACCAGCATCGTCTGGGCACTGCACAACAAGATGCCCGGCGAGATCTGGGAGATCGACGAGATCCAGAAGGTCGCCGATCAGATCCACGCCTACGGCTTCGACATGGACGTGGTCGAGTCTGTCAATGTCCACGATGACATCAAGATCGGCCTGCCCACCCGCGACAAGTACATCGAGAACTACAAGCAGTGCATCCGCAACCTGTCCAAGTTCGGTGTCAAGGTCATCTGCTACAACTTCATGCCCATCTTTGACTGGACCCGCACCGACCTGTTCCACCCCGTCGGCGACGGCTCCACTGCACTGTTCTACGAGAAGGACAAGATCAAGGGCGATTACAAGGCCATGGCTGAGTATATCATGTCCTTCACCGAGAAGTATAACATGACCTTCCCCGGCTGGGAGCCGGAGCGCATGGCAAAGCTGGACGAGCTGTTCAAGGCCTACGCCCCTGTCACCAAGGAGAAGCTGTGGGAGAACCTGAAGTACTTCCTCGAAGCCCTGATGCCCACCTGCCGCGAGTGCGACATTAAGATGGCCATCCACATGGACGATCCTCCTTGGGATATCTTCGGCCTGCCCCGCCTGCTGGTGGACGAGCCCAGCATCGACCGCTTCCTGAAGATGGTGGACGATCCGTACAACTGCCTGACCCTGTGCACCGGCAGCCTGAACGCAAACCCCAACAATAACTGTGCCGAGATCATCCGCAAGCACTGCGACCGTATTGCTTTCGGTCACGTCCGCAACATCCACCACTTCCCCAACGGCGACTTCTCTGAGGCTGCGCACCGCGACTGCTGCGGCGAGACCGGCATCATTGAGGTGATGCGCGCTTACCATGACTGCGGCTTTGAGGGCTATATCCGCCCCGACCACGGCCGTCAGCTGTGGGAGGAAGGCCCCGGCGTCTGCCGCCCCGGCTATGGCAAGTATGACCGTGCTCTGGGCATCCAGTATATGCTGGGTATCTGGGATCTGCTGGACCGTCTGGATGAAGAAAAGAAGGGCTGATTACTATGAAGCTGTCTGATATTAAAAACGGCAATCTGTCCGCCGAGTGGGCAGAAAAGGGCTACGAGCTGCCCAAATTCGACATCGAGGCTGTCAAGGCCAAGACCCACGCCGAGCCCACTTGGGTGCACTTCGGTGCCGGCAACATCTTCCGTGCTTTCCCCGCTGCCGTGCTGAACGACGCACTGAACAGCGGCAAGTATGACCGCGGCGTCATCGTGGCCGAGAGCTTCGACTACGAGATCATCGACAAGGCTTACCAGCCCTACGACAACCTGAGCCTGCTGGTCTGCCTGAAGTCCACCGGCGACATCGAGAAGAAGGTCATTGCTTCCGTGACTGAGAGCCTGAAGGCTGATTACTCCTTCGGCAAGGATTGGGCTCGTCTGGTCGAGATCTTCCAGAACCCCAGCCTGCAGATGATCTCCTTCACCATCACCGAGAAGGGCTACGGCGTTGCTCCTGCTGACCTGGAGCGCGGCCTGACCCCCGTTCTGGCCATGGGCAAGGTCACCGCTCTGCTGTACGAGCGCTTCAAGGCCGGCAAGCTGCCCCTGACCGTCCAGAGCATGGATAACTGCTCTCACAACGGCGATAAGGTCAAGACCGCTGTCCACGCCTACGCTGCAAAGTGGGTGGAGCAGGGTCTGGTGCCCGCAGAGTTCCTGGCCTATGTGCAGGACGAGACCAAGATCACCTTCCCCTGGAGCATGATCGATAAGATCACCCCGCGCCCGGACGCAAAGGTGCAGGAGATGCTGGCAAAGGACGGCTTTGAGGATAACTACACCATCGTTACCGAGAAGCACACCTTCACCGCTCCCTTCGTCAACGCTGAGGAGACCCAGTACCTGTGCATCGAGGATCACTACACCAATGGCCGTCCTCCGCTGGAGCTGGGCGGTGTGCTGTACTGCGACCGCGAGACCGTGGACAAGATCGAGAAGATGAAGGTCTGCACCTGCCTGAACCCCCTGCACACTGCCATGTCCATCTATGGCTGCATGCTGGGTTACAACCTCATCTCTGCCGAGATGGCAGACGAGGATCTGCGCTCCTTTATCCAGAAGATCGGCTATATCGAGGCGATGCCCGTGGTCGTTGATCCCGGCGTGCTGAACCCCTACGAGTTCATCGGCGCTGTCATCAACCGCCGTCTGCCCAACCCCTTCATGCCCGATGCTCCCCAGCGTATCGCTACCGATACCTCCCAGAAGTTGGCGATCCGCTTCGGCGAGACCATCAAGGCTTACGAGGAGCGCGGTCTGGACAAGTCCAACCTCGTGCTGATCCCGCTGGTGCTGGCAGGCTATGCCCGCTACCTGAAGGGCATCGACGACAACGGCCAGCCCTTCGAGATCTCTCCCGATCCGCTGCTGGCTGAGCTGCAGGCCATCGTCAGCCCCTTGGAGGTCAAGGAAGGCGAGCAGGACTTCAGCTGCCTGAAGGCTCTGTACAGCCGTGCCGATGTGTTCGGTGTGGATCTGTACGCCGTTGGTCTGGGCGAAAAGATCGAGGGCATGGTCAAGGAGCTGTACGCCGGTAACGGCGCAGTGCGCAAGACCCTGCACAAGTACACTCTGGCCCGTTAAAACTTTATAACGCTATTTCCGTACCCACGCTGCGCTTTTGCTTTGCCGCAGCGTGGGTTTTTGTTTTGTCTAAAAGGTTTGTAAACCTTCTGTCTTTTCATGGGAACAGAAGATCCCCCGCAGCGCGACTGTTTCCGAAGGAAACAAGCGTTGCAAATGCAGTTCCCGGTTACGACCTCTCCCTGTGAAAATGAAATCCCGGAGCGTCCGCAGACGCTCCGGGATTTCGAAAAAATCATAATTTTCCGCTATTCATGCGCAGAGCAAAGCGGAGCGCATTAAAAATTGTCCCTATGCCCTTATTTCCGGCAGTCGTGCAGGCTGGCAGCGGGCAGGGCGCTGCCCAGCAGGCTCCATGCGGCATCCATGCTCTCGTTCAGCAGATAGGCCTGATTCTTCTGGACGTAGATGTACACCGCCTCTTTGGTGCGGTAGGCGCAGTACACGGTGTTCCAAGTGTAGCGGTTGGTGGGCTCGGTCTTGTTCTGCTCACCGGCCATCCAGACCGAAAGCCCGGCGGCGTCCAGTTCCAGCCGGTAGAAGGGGCGGGGCAGACCCAGCTTTTTGATCTGCTTGGAGAGGTTCGAAAAAAAGGTGCCGAAGTATACGGCGGGCAGGCCAAGGGCTACAATGGCCAGCACGGCGGTCAGAAGCCCGGCGCCCTCCCGTTTGCCGATCTGGCTCAGGCAGATCCCGGCGCACACCAGCAGAATGGCAGTGAACACCGCCGGGCGCTGCCAGCCCTTGTTGTGGCGCAGCAGGTCGAAAGATGCAAAATCGCGAAAGCTTTTTTCGTCCATCTGAACGGAAACGCAAACATTCTGGGTCATAAAGTTACCCTCCTTTTTGGGCATAGTACCACATTTATCGGCAAGAAGCAAGCAAAAGATGTACCGGCGGCAGTGCATCCGGCTTGCAAACCGCCCGCAAGGCGTGGTAAAATAAGATATTATCTAACGGATATTATCCAGCGAAAAAAGGGGGAAGCTTTGCATGGAAAAGCGCAATTGGAAGCGCAGCGTTACGCTCAAGCAGCGCATGGTGCTGTGTCTGGCGGCTTTTTTTGCGGCCTTTGCGTTGCAGCTTGCCCTGAACGGCTATCAGGCACGGGCGGTGCAGCAGGTACAGGACGACCAGATGGGCAACTTTAACGCCATCAGCCGCTTTCAGGGCGGTGTGGAAAGCTCCATCAGCATTCTGGAAGCGTACCGCTGGGAGAACGGCGAGACCGAGGAAATGCTGGAAAAGCTCCGGGCAGCCTGCTCCACCAGCAACGCATGGCTGTGGCGCATCCGATCCAATATGGACGGCTTACAGAACGTCAGCGATGAGCAGTGGGTGCTGTACGGTGCGGTGGAGACCACCTACGGCAGCTACAACACCCTTTTGGAGGAGCTGGAGAGCTATCTTTCCAGTGGGCAGGAAGCAAAGGCTTCCCAGCTGTACTACAACAAGGTCTCGGTCTGCGGCGGGTATCTGAGCCAGTACACCATGCAGCTGCTGAAAGCCTCAATCCTGGATGCCCAGACTACTTACACCGAGATCTCGGAGCTGGGCGAGCGGATCGCCCTGATGCAGATCGTGGTGGTGGCACTGTGCGTGGCACTGGGCTGCGCTTCCGGTCTGATGGTCATGCGGCTGCTGACCCCAGTCTCCCAGATGATCGAGGCCTCCCGCGCCATCAGTCGCAGCCAGCTCGATACCCCGGACATCCCGCTGCCCAAGCAGCCGGAGATCGGCCAGCTGGCGGAGTCCTTCAACCGCATGAAGCACTCCATGGCGCAGCAGGTGAGTACCTTACAGGAGAAAAACGAGATCGAGCGGGAGCTGCACCGCCAAAAGACCGAAGCACTGGAATTGCAGAACCGCATGGAGCGCAGCCGGTTACAGCAGCTGCGCAGCCAGATCGACCCGCATTTTCTGTTCAACACCCTGAACGTCATCCAGCAGATGGCGGGCACAGAGTCCGCCTACCGCACACAGGCACTCATCATGGCGCTTTCCCATCTGCTGCGTTACAGCCTGATGAGCAACGATGAACAGGTGCCCCTCTCCCGGGAGGTGCGCATTGTGGACGAGTATTACTCCATCTACCATGTGCGATTTGGCGACCGGGTGCAGATGCAGTGGGCGTTCTCGGACTCGCTGGACCTGACCGAGACTATGGTGCCGTCCTTTATTTTGCAGCCCATCGTGGAAAACGCCTTCAAGCACGGCATCTGCCCCAAGGAAGAGGGCGGCGTGGTGCGCATCCGCATGATCCCCCTGCGGGAAAAAGGTCTGCTGTGCATCCGGGTGCTGGACAACGGCGTAGGCATTGAGCCGGAGCAGCTGCAGCAGCTGCGCACGGCACTGGAACAGCCCGCACCCCGCTGGGAACATATCGGTATTTATAATGTGGCTGCCCGCTTGCGGCTGCTGGATGCCCGCTGCCGGGTGGTGGTGCGCTCCCGGCCGGGGCGGGGAACTGCGGTGATCCTGTATCTGCCGCTGGTGGAGAATGAGGAGGAATTTGAGGAATGATTCGTCTGTTGATCGCGGATGATGAGAAGATGGAACGGGAAGCGCTGGCGGATATCGTCATGCGCCGGTTCGAGCATGAGGTAACAGTGGAAATGGCGGAAAACGGACGCAAAGCCGCCGATACCGCCGTGCTCTGGGGTGCAGACCTGATTTTGATGGACATCGAGATGCCGGGCATGAACGGCCTGGATGCCGCCCGCGCGGTGCTGGAGCAGCGCCCGGAGTGCAAGGTGATCTTTATCACGGCATACAGCCTGTTCCAGTACGCCCACGAAGCGGTGCATCTGGGTGCCTGCGACTATCTGCTGAAGCCGGTGGACCCGGACGAGACCGAAGCTGCCATCCGCCGCGCCATCCGGCAGATCGAAGCCGGACGCCGTCTGGCAGAGCTGGCTGCGGAAGCCCCGGAGCAGGAAACCGCCCCGGAGCAGGAGACCGAGCCCGCCGGGGAAGGGGAGAGCGACCGCAACGCACTGGTGATGGACCATGTGCGCAAGTATATGGAAGATAACTATATGGCCGACCTCTCGCTGGACAGCGTGAGCGAAATTTTGCACATCAGCCCGGCGTACCTTTCGGCACAGTTCAAGAAGTACCAGAAGATGAACTTTCTGGACTGCCTGACCGAGCTGCGCATCAACGCAGCCAAAGAGCTGCTGGCCGACCCCTTCCGCTCCGCAGCAGAGGTGGCCTCCATGGTGGGCTACGAGGATGCCAGTTACTTTGCCCGTGCCTTTAAAAAGCGCACCGGCATGACCCCCACCCAGTACCGGAAGGAAGCGGCAAAGGCAGCCCGGGAGGCGCGGCTGTGACCCGCCGTCAACTGCTGCATCTGCTGACGGCAGCACCGGCACTGGCAGTCACAGGCTGCACGGCACAGTCTGCTTCTTCGCAGCAGGAAAAGCCGCTCATCCTGCGCTATGCCGAGAACCAGCCGGAGGACTACCCTACCAGCAAGGCGGCAAGAGCCTTTGCCGAGCTTGTGGCACAGCGCACGGATGGCCGGGTGAAGGTGCTGGTTTACAGCGGGGCAGAGCTGGGCGCGGAGCAGAGCGTCATCCAGCAGATGCAGTTCGGCGGGGTGGATTTTTCCCGCGTGTCCCTGAGCCAGCTGGCAGAGTACGAGCCGGAGCTCAGTGTATTGCAGCTGCCTTACCTGTACAGTGATGCCGAGCAGATGTGGCGTGTGCTGGACGGCAGCATCGGCGACGAGTTTCTGGCCATGCTGGACGGGATGGACTTAGTAGGGCTTTCGTGGTTTGACGCCGGTGTGCGCAGCTTCTACACCCGGGAAAAGGTGACCGGGCTGGATGATTTGCAGGGGCTGACCATCCGGGTGCAGGAGTCGGACATGATGAGCGACATGATCACCGCACTGGGGGCAAAGCCGGCGCAGGTGGTGTACAGCAAGGTATATGCCGCCCTGCATAATGCCGAGATCGACGGCGCAGAGAACAACTGGCCCAGCTACGAGGTGATGGGACACTACGAGGTAGCGCCCTTTTTCCTGAAGGACGAGCACACCCGGGTGCCGGAGGTGCAGCTGGCCAGCCCGGCGGTGATGGAAAAACTTGCCGCGCTGGACGAAAGCTTCCCGGAGGTGATCCGTGCCTGCGCCCGGGAGAGTGCACAGAAGGAACGCGAGCTCTGGGCACGGCGGGAAGCGGACGCGGAGCAGAATATGCGCAAGCTGGGCATCTGCGTTACCGAGCTGGACGAAGCCGAGAAAGCCCGCTTCCGCGCAGCGGTGCAGCCCATGTACGATGAATTCTCTGCCCAGCAGGAACTGATCGACCGGATACAGAAAAGCTGAAAAAGACACCCAGAGAAGTGCCCGGATGGACATTTTTCGGGGTGTTGTTTTTTGCTATGAATGCAGGAATGTATCCAACTGGTCAGCAGTGTTGCACAAACGAAACGAAAAACGCTTGTGCAATATGGCAAAAACAATCTTGACATTCTTTCGAAAAACAGGACATTTTTCGAAAGCCCTTGTTTCATTTCGGAAAATTTGCTAAAGTGTGTACAGTCAATGAACGAAAGCTCCGGCACCTGTGCGCCCGGAGAATTTCACAATTATTTAAGGAGGACGATTCCTATGAAAATGATCTCTCGTCGTAGCTTTATGGCCGTTGCCGGTGCAGCTACCGCTGCTGTTGCTCTGACCGCCTGCGGTGGTTCCAAGAGCGGCTCCACTTCTACCGCTGCTTCCACCTCTACCGCAGCTTCTTCTGCTGCTGCCGGTGATGCAGCTGCTGCTGCCAGCGATCCCAAGGTGACTCTGGTCTACGCCGAGGTCAACCCGCTGGATACCATCGTTGGCCAGACCGGTTCTCACTTCAAGGAGAAGGTCGAGGAGCTGAGCGGCGGTTCTGTGGTCGTTGATGTGCAGGCTTCCGGTGTTCTGGGCTCTGAGAACGACGTTCTGGACGCTATTCTGGGCGGCTCTACCTCCATCGATATCAGCCGTATCTCTGCTTTTGCTCTGACCAGCTACGGCTGCAACAAGTCTAAGCTGCTGTCCATCCCCTTCACCTTCAACAACCGCGCTCACTTCTGGAACTTTGCCAACAGCGATCTGGCTCCTGAGTTCCTGAACGAGCCCCAGGAGCTGGGTCTGCCCGTTCGCGGCCTGTTCTACGGCGAGGAGGGCTTCCGTCACTTCTTCACAGTCAAGCCCGTTGCAACCATCGATGATCTGAAGGGCATGAAGCTGCGTGTGTCCAACGACCCCGTTATGAACGGCATGGTCGAGGGTCTGGGCGCTAACCCCACCGTCGTTGCTTTCGGCGAGCTGTACAGCGCACTGCAGACCGGCGTTGTGGATGGCGCTGAGCAGCCCATCGCAAACTACAAGTCCAACGCCTTCCCCGAGGTTGCTAACAACCTGATTCTGGACGGCCACACTCTGGGCGCTGTGCAGGCTGTTATCACCGACAACGCATGGGGCAAGCTGACCGCTAACCAGCAGGCTGCTGTTATGGCTGCTGCTGCCGACACCCAGAAGTTCAACGCTGATCTGTCTGAGACCGCTGAGAACAAGGTTCTGGAAGAGCTGCGCTCCTCCGGCTGCAACGTTGTGGATGTGGACGACAAGACTCCTTGGCAGGAAGCTTGCGCTAAGGTCATCAAGGACAACACCTCTGATCAGGCTGAGCTGTACCAGAAGCTGCTGGACATGAAGGCATAAGCTGGCTTTCCATCCAATCCAAGTAGTACATTGCCCGGCGGAGGCCCACGGGAATACGCCCGCAGGCTTCGCCGGGTTTTTATATGGAGGAATTTCTATGCCGAAAATCTTTACCACTCTGGATAAGATCAGACCGGCGTACGACTTTACCTACAAGGTGGTTCTGTTCATCTGCAAGATCCTGCTGATCGCAGATATCCTCATTACCACGATGTCGGTCATTGGCCGTTACGTCCCCTTTATTCCGGACCCCTCCTGGTCTGAGGAGGTCGTTTTGACCTGCATGAGTTACATGGCTGTGCTGAGCGCTGCGCTGGCCATCCGCCGCGGCGCACACATCCGCATGACTGCTTTTGATATGTACCTGCCCAAGAAAGTGGTCAAGGCGCTGGACATTCTGTCCGACGTGGCTGTGATGGTTCTTGGTGTGGTGATGATGGCGGTCGGCTGGAACTACGCCACCACGCTGGGCGGCCGTGGCTTCTATGTTTCCATGCCTTGGCTGAGCCGCTTCTGGATGTACTTCCCGGTGCCGCTGGCCGGTGTTGCCATGATCATCTTTGAAATCGAGTCTCTGTATAACCATATCAAGAGCTTTTTTGTAAAGGAGGAAATGTAATATGACAGTTCAGACACTGGCAATCATTGTCCTTCTTGTCAGCTTCTTTGTTATGATCTTCCTGCGCTTCCCCATTGCATACGCCGTTGGTCTGTCCAGCGTGCTGTGTATGCTGGTGCAGGGACAGGCACTGACCGATGTCTGCCGCCTGATGGTCAAGGGCATCTCTTCCTTCAGCCTGATGGCTGTGCCGTTCTTCATCACCATGGGCGTGCTCATGGGCTCCGGCGGCATCTCCGAAAAGCTGATCGCGCTGGCGGATGCCTGCGTCGGCTGGATG
>OHZR01000406.1_pt1 | contig 13584 bp, 8 predicted proteins | sample 1580491 | NCBI WGS metagenome assembly OHZR01 (sample SAMEA3882555, study PRJEB24775) | human gut metagenome | biome: human-associated habitat; feature: intestine environment; material: feces | place: Netherlands | collected 2009/2010 | reverse complement strand
CGATCATCAAAATCATCCGATTCTTCCAGCACTAAATCGTATGGCATAAAATCTTCAAGGTAAATCTTGCATTCACCAGCCGTGCTCACCTGTGCCACGCACTTTTCCATGTGCATGACATGATAGACTATTGCTTCGCCCATTGCTTTCACCACCTTATTTGACCAATGCACGCCGTCTTTTCTACTATTGTACCTTCTTTCCCCCTGCAAAACAAGATGTAAAAAAGCTCTTGGCCTCTTTATTAAAGGTCAAGAGCTTTTGCTCGCCGCTGAACTTCTGCTCCAAAGATCGTGTTCAGCTTAATTTTCAATCATCTACACTCTTCGTTTCAGACAATTCTTCCCAGTCTTCTGGATTTCCGCACCTACGGAGATACTCATGCCCGCCATCGACTGCACACGATCCGTAAGAACAAAATTTGAAATCATGTACAGTGCAGCTTTCAATAACATCCCTGCACTTTTTACACCGGATCATATTTCTCACTATTTTCATCATGCACGTCACCCGCAGTCAATTATCGAAGTTCATATCATTTTTTGAGCCGCAGATAATATTTTTCAAGGCTCTTATCGCAGACATCCACAATATGCAACCAATCTTCCCGTGTGAGCTTGCGGAAGATGATCGGGTTCACCTCGATGGTCTCCACATCCTTGCAGCGCATCAGGAATCGCATATCTTCGAAGCGCTTGAAGGGGTTGGAGAGGATGTTCTTCTCCACATCCTTCCGGGTATAACCACCCTTCTGATAAATGCTGGTGGATTTCTCTGCAATCATCCCGTGCGCCTTGCGGTCCTCGTAGAAGTCGATGAAGTAGTCCACCACATCCGGCAGGGCAACTCTGCCGCTGGTGTCCATGTACTCATAGATAGCTTTGAGCAGCACCGGCTTGTAGGAATAGCTCATGTCCATCGTCTCGATAAATTTCATGAACTTGTCCGCCATATTCTGCAGCGTAATGAGATCCCAGCCATACTGTTTGGCAATATTGCGGATGCCTTCCTCCCGGAAATAGTGGAACATCCGCTTATCACCAAAGGGAATCGAAAGGTCAGGTTTGACTTTTCCGTCCTTAATGTAGCGTTCCACCGTCTCGGACTGTACATCCACCATCCGGACGAACTCGATCTGCGAGATCATATCCTTGACGCTGTTCTGCCAATTGAAAAGGTCGATGATCTCATAGTCAGACACATCGATCGGCACATCCAGCCATGCTTCGGGCTTTTCACCCTGGAACAACATATCCTGATCCAGCTTGCGCTTGTTCTCCGGTGCCAGCACATACGCCATGGGCTGATATTTTGCAATGTCCAGCACCCGGTGCAGGCTGTAGGGCATATTGAACATATTGGCGTTGTCCATAAAGTCAATCACCAGCAGGTCTTCTTTCCCCGGGCAGCGGCGTGTGTCACGACCAAGCTGCTGCAAATAAATCGTTTTGGACATGGTCGGGCGCGCCATGAACAGCACCGTGGTATGCGGGCTGTCCCAGCCTTCGTTCAGAAGGTCGCAGGCGCAAAGAACATTGGTCGAGCCGGTTTCATAGTCCTTCAGAATCTTTTCTCGAACCTCCACACGATCCCGCCCGGAAACTGCTTCTGCCTTCACGCCGCTATCTCGCAGCAACTTTGCAATTTCGGCTGCATGGTCTACGCTGGCACAGAAAATTACTGTCTTTTTGCCGTTGACGTACTTTAGATAAGTGTCAACGATCAACTGATTGCGTTCCGGGATGAACAGCTTGCTTTCCAGATCCTGCGAATTGTATTTGATGCCGTTGATCCGCACATCGGTCAGGTCGATGTTGGTCTTGACCCGGATGCAGCGAATCGGCACCAGAACGCCACGCTCTACAGCAGTTTTGAGATCCATTTTGTGGGCAACGTTCTGGAACAGTTCCAGCATATCTTCGCCATCGCTGCGTTCCGGGGTAGCGGTCAAACCCAAAATAAACTTCGGGTGGAAGTAGGTGAAAATCTTCTGGTAGGTGTTGGCTGCCGCATGGTGACATTCGTCCACAATCAGGTAGTCAAAATCCGTAGGCGAGAACTTTTCCAGATCCTTGGAGATACTCTGCACCGTTGCAAAAATGACCGTTTGGGTCATATCCTTCTGGCTTCCGGTGTACTCTCCCAAGGTCGCTTCCGGCCAGACCTTGGCGAAAGTCTCTTTTGCCTGAGATGCCAGCTTCAGGGCGTTGACCAGAAACAGCGTTCGTCCGCCCACAGCTTTTGCATCTGTGGCGGCTGTGATTGTTTTTCCGACACCGGTTGCATGGTACAGCAGCGCGATAGTTTTACCATCCTCACGCATCTTCTTCAGATTGTCGATGGCTTCCTGCTGGTAGTCCCGAAGCTCGATGGTCTGTCCCATCTGAACCGGCAGGTCTGCTTCAAATGCCTTGAACATGGGGCTGGTGCCTAGAAATGTAATCAGCTCGTCCTTGACCTTTTCCGGCTGCTTTTCCAGCTGGCTGTAGATCCAACGGTAGACCTTCCAGTTGTCATAGATCAGGCTGTTCTGTTTCAGGAGGTCATCAGCGTATTTGTTTTCGGACACCTTGCTGGGGTTGTGGTAGGTCTCACCGTCAATTTCGATTGCAATCTTAGATTCAGGCGATTCCAGCGCAAAGTCGATATAGCGGTGCCGACCATAGATGTCCACGCAGGGGTACTGGACCTGCAAATTTTCGGTCTTTTCCGGGCCAAAAGCCTCACAGAAAAGCTGCACAAACAGCTCCTCCGCACGGCTGTTGACACTAGTTGCTTTCATTGGCTCCATGGTGGCCTCCTAAAACGGTATTCCCAATTAAGATTTATAATTTTATTATATCATACGCAAAAAGCTCTGTATAGTTTGTTTCTTTGGCAAGGTTTTCTGTCCTTGCTGCTTAATTCTATACCTTTATAAGAGAACTCATTGATTTTTTATTTGACTGACGTTTCCAAAAAATAACCATAAATTTTTTCTCAAAAGACTTAACTCTACTGCATCCATGGGCTTCTACTAAGCGAAGACACTTACAGTTGGAAGTGAAAGCGGGGTTTTACCATGGAATATAATGCAGTTTTGAATCGTGTACGCCCGATGCTGACGAACGGCAATCACCTGTCTGCGCAAGGCTTTGAGGCGCTGTTTGGCTCCTGTTCTCAGCAGGAACAAGAACATCTTCTGGCCGAGCTGGCGGGGATTGGCATCCTAGTGGATACCAGCGCCGCTATACCCAGCAGCAGAAAGGCCGCTTCTTTCTGCCGCAGCGACTTTACCTCCAAGCAGCTTTGGTCCATGACCAACGAGCAGCTCTGCGTATTGGCACAACAGGGTGATGAGAGCGCCAAGGAGATCCTCGTGCGCAAGACCGCCGGTTTTGTCCACCTGATGGCCCGCAGAGTTCCGCAGCTGCTCGCCCATAGCTGCCTGACCGAGGAGGATAACTTCCAGAACGGCATTCTGGGACTGTTTACTGCAATTCAGCGGTTCGATGCGCTGCAGGGCTACAGCTTCCTGACCTACGCCGCTTACTGGATCCGCCAGTCCATCCTGCGCGAAGCCATCAACACCGGCCTTACGGTACGCATCCCGGTACACTATTTTGACACGCTCTGCCGGGTGCGTGTCGTCTGCACCACCTGCATGCAGCTAGATGGTCCGGATCTCTGGCGCGCCATTGCTGAGGCTGAAGCCAGCAGCGGTCACCCCTGCACGGTGGAGCAGGCGCGCCGCTACCTGAGCGACATGCTCGTTTACCTCAACGTTACCAGCCTGAACCTTATGGTCGGCGAGAGCCACGACACCGAGCTTGCGGAGCTTCTGGCAGATGACGTCAGCCCCGATCCTGTGGACACTGTGAGCGAGAACGAGACCGTTCAGGAAGTCCGGTTGCTTCTTTCTCAGCTTCCCGAACGCGAGTCCACTGTGCTTCGGCTGCGCTACGGTATCCCGGATGACCGCTGCCGCACGCTGGACGAGATCGGTGCGCAGCTGGGCGTCACGCGGGAACGTGTCCGCCAGATTCAGGTGCGTGCCGAGCGCCATCTGCAGGAGATGCTGAAGCGCCGCTCCTCATTCACTTTTTGCTGCCTGATTTTTTGACCTGATGGAGGATTCTGCCATGAATACATTGCTTCGTTCTTATCTTTCCGCCCATGCTGCTGAGGATACGCTGTTTGTCTTGTGGGGTTTTTCTTTGGAGGATGCCGGTCTTCCACGTCCTTCTCTGGATGCTTTGCTTCAGCAGCGCCTGTCCCGCTACCTGAGCAGTCTGCTGCAGCAGAACCCCTGTGTGATCACCGCAGAGGAGTTTGCCCTGCATGCCGATACCCTTGCGCAGGAGTTCCCGCACATCATCTTGGTGCAGAACACCTGCTACCGCACGCTTCTGCCCGTGTCTGTGACGCTTACGCCGGAGATGCAGTCCGGCCTTCTGAGCCACTTCGACCCGGAAGCACCGCAGGATGCTCCGCTGCCCGGCATTGAGCCCTGCCTGCGTGTCTACTCCAACCTGCTGCATACGGAGGAAGGCGTCGCCTGCTGCATTCCTTTGGACGCTCTGCTGCGTCAGTACCCGCAGGTCGAGCGCGTATCGCTTGGCGCAGCACTGCATACGGTTCCCGAAACTGCCGCCAGCAGCTCCGCCTTTACGCTTACCGGAGAAGCCGATTATTTCTGCCTTGTGCAGCAGCTGCGCCGTGGCAAAACGCTCTGCGTTTCAGCCGACAGCTTCATCGGCGATGAGGCTGGTCTTGCCGACAGCCTTGCGGCGTTGGCTGGCGCTTTTCCCGGTCAGCTTTCCAGAGCGCATGCACAGACGATGCAGCCGGAGCGCCCAGTCTGCCCGGAGGCGCGCACCCTTCTGCAGCAGCACTGGGGTTACCCGGACTTTCTCCCGCTGGATGTCTACGACCTGGACGCTCTGCATCGCGGCGAGAAGAAGCTGCGCACCATCACCCAAGAGGACATCATCGATGACCTCATCCAGCAGGCAGAGCTTTGCCACGCGGGGCAGACTTACCGCGACCTGTTCGTAACTGCCTCCACCGGTGCGGGCAAAAGCGTGATGTTCCAGATCCCGGCTATTGATCTGGCCGAGAAGTACGGGATGGTCACGCTGGTGATCTCGCCGCTGATCGGCCTGATGAACGATCAGGTACATGGCATGGAGAAGCACCGCTACGCCAAGGCCCGCACCATCAACTCCGACATCCCGCCCATGGTCAAAAAGACCATTGCGCAGGAGGTGCAGGAAGGCCGCTGCGACATCCTGTATCTTTCGCCGGAGTCCCTGCTGAGCCGCAGCGATATCTCCGACCTGATCGGCGACCGTGCCATCGGCCTGCTGATCGTGGACGAGGCCCATATTGTGACCACTTGGGGCAAGCAGTTCCGCCCGGACTACTGGTTTCTGGGTGACTACGTGAACAAGCTGCGCAAACAGCAGCTGAACGGTCCGCACCAGCATGCCTTTGTCACCGCCACCTTTACGGCCACGGCTACCTATGGCGGCGAGGAGGACATGTACCGCGAGACTCTGCGCAGCCTGCACATGTCGCCGGACCCCATCGTTTATCTGGGCTGCGTGCGCCGCCGCAACATCGAGCTGTGCATCCGAGAGGTGCCCCGCGTGACCGGCCGCCGGGAGTACGAGCTGGACAAGTTCCAGGCTCTGACCGGGCAGATTACCACCGCGCTGGAGCAGGGGCAAAAGACCCTGATCTACTTTCCCACCGTCAATCTGCTGGAGCGCTTCTACACCCATTGCCTTGCACAGCGTCTGGGCAATGCTGTGACCCGCTACCACGCGCAGCTTCCCGGCGAGGCCAAAGCGGAGGATCTGGAGGATTTCCGCAGCGGCAAGCGCCGGATCATGCTGGCCACCAAGGCCTTTGGCATGGGCATCGACATCCCGGATATTGCCCTTGTGCTGCACTTTGCCCCCACCGGCAACCTGTGTGATTACACACAGGAGATCGGCCGCGCCGCCCGTGACCCGGAGATCCATGGCCGTGCCGTGTACGAGCACATGGCCAACGACTTCAAGCACATCAACCGCCTGCACGGTCTTTCCAGCATTCAGCCCTGGCAGCTGGTGCAGGTGATGCGCAAGGTGCTGCAGCTGTACCGCCAGCCAGCCGGCCACTGCCACCAAGCACCGCAACGAGCTTCTGGTGGACGCCGAGAGCTTTGCCTACATCTTTGCCAGCCCTAACGGCGAGCACCAGCAGGACCCGCTGGCCAAGGTCAAGACCGCCATGCTGCTGATCCAGAAGGACAGCGAGGCACGCGGCTATGCGCCCTTCATCATGCGGCCCTCTCCTCTGTTCACCCACGGGTATTTCCTGCTCAGCAGCGCCGATGCCGCCGCAGTCAACCGCATCTGTACCGGTGTTGCCACCCTGCAGGATGAAGCCGCCGGGGTCTACGACGTAGACCTTGCCCGCCTGTGGAGCAGTCGCTGGCAGAACGATTTTTCCTTCCCGCAGTTCAAGTATCTGCTGTACACCCACAGCGATAAGCTGCCGCTGAATGCCCAGCTGCACCTGACCCCCGCCATGCAGCTGACGCTGGAGTGGCACGCCAATGCGGATGCCCGTTTTTCCGTACTGCTGCGCGCCCTGAAGGAGATCTTCTTCGAGGCTGCCCGCAGCGGCCAGTATCTCTACGACCGGGATGCCGCCGCCCGGCTGGCGCAGGCCACGGGTCTGAGCAGCACCCGTGCCACCAGTGCGGTGCGCGTGGTGCTGGCGGCCGTGCAGTCCTGGCAGCAGCATTCGCCCCGCCTGCAGCGCACCCGTGTGCTGCGCCGCGGCACCACGCAGGAAGGCGCAGAGTACAGCATCGTGGACCCGTTCATCAGCGAGTTTTTCCACTGGCTGGAGCAGAGCTTTGCTGTTCTGCACAGCGGCGAGACCTGCCGCTATCTGCCGGTGAACGATTCCGCTCAGAGCAGCGAGCGTCTGACCCCGGCTCTGGGCGTGCTGGAGGAGCTGGATCTGCTCCACTTTGCCCTGCTGGGCGGCTCCAACAGCCGCCTGTACCTCTATATCAACCAGACCCAGACCCTGGAACTGGCTGACCGCGGCTTTTACCGCAACCACCTGCTGGAGCGCATTGCCCAGCGTCACACCGATGCTGTGCGGCTGATGAGCTGGCTGTTTACCAGCGGCTTTTCCAGCGAGCAGCTCTGGGACCGCATCGAGGAATACTTCCTCGGCCTGCCCATTCAGGGCTTTGACGCCCCTTCTGCCGAATCGAGGTGATCTTTATGGCTTATCTTTTCTACTCCATTCGCGCTTCTCCGGTGTATGGTTCTTTTCTTTTGACTCAATGTGTGGTATAGTAAATTTATACTCCGTAAGGGGACGGAAACGTAAAATAGTCGTGGAACTTGTTGACTGGGAGACAATTGCAATTTATCCCCGCAAGGAGACGGAAACAAGGTCGATAGAAAGATGGTGCTTTGATTGCCTCATTGCAATTTATCCCCGTAAGGGGACGAAAACTTCTTTGCCAAACCACTGCTTAAACAAGCCAAGATTGCAACTTATCCCCGCAAGGGGACGGTTACGAGTTAGGCTCGGAGTAAATCAGCCACTTGTCCATTACAATTTATCCCCGCAAGGGGACGGAAACGTCCTCATTAGATTTTCTTGCCCTCATAACCAAAATTGCAATTTATCCCCGCAAAACCCTCTCAGGCGCTGCGCGCCAGCTCTCCCGAAGGGAGAGCTTTTACAGTTGCCGTTACCCGGCATTAAGCTCCCCCCTTCGGGGGAGCTGGCACGGCGTAAGCCGTGACTGAGAGGGTTCTCCCCGTAAGGGGACGAAAACATGGAGTCCGTCTTGATGTGTGCTACCGTGAAACCATTGCATTTATCCCCGTAAGGGGGCGAAAACAACCCACTTGACAAACTTAGTCTGAGACTCTGCTATTGCAATTTATCCCCGCGAGGGGACGGAAACCGGGTTGTCTGCGAGGCTTTTGGCACTTCAATGGGATTGCAATTTATCCCCGCAAGGGGACGAAAACAGGTCTACCTTTAAGGTGATAATCTGTTCCATGCATTGCAACCTATCCCCGCAAGGGGACAAAAAAGCACCTCTGCCACTGGCGTTTGCCAGCAGCGGAGGTGCTTTGCTTTTTCTTATATTCTATTTTACAGGTTGAACGCTGCGCCTGCCGGAATCGTCTTTGTAACAGGCAGCGCCTTGACGCCTTGCGGAACATCCGGCTTCATGGGGCGGATCTCCTGCAGATAATCGGCCACATCCTGCAAAGTCTGCTCAATATGGGCCGTGTCCAACGGAAGAATACGGTCGCTTTGCAGACCAAAAGCCGTATCACTGGCATGGTTGATCTGGTTGCGGTACTGCATCACGCACTGGTAGAACAGTGCCGCATCCTCGATCTGCCACCGGACATCCGGGTCGATCACCAGCTGACCGGAAGCGAGGATCATATCCATATAGTCGTGCATTTCTTTCGAATTGGCTACGCCAAACAGCATATTGCCATCTGCATCATCTTTATTTTTGGTCAGACGCAAATCGGTTGTACAAATTTCTTTCCAGCGGCCTTTCTGTAGTAATGCCAACCGGCAGAAATGGAAGTGGAACAGCGGATATACCCACGCCTTGCCCTTATTCTGATTCTGTTCTGCCAGATATGCCCAGCCGGTTTCCGTGGGCTGCACAAAAAGATGACGGCAGACATAGGCCGGCATCTGCTCGCACAGCAATGTCAGGAGGCATAACCTCTGCCGCCGTTGACGGCATGAAATGTGCGGAAGCGGTCATTCAGCAGGTGGAAGAACAAGCTGGTCAGATTTTTGCTCTCCTTGGGCGGTGCCTGCAGTGCCTGTGCGATCTGGCTCAGGTCTTCATTCAGCGCCTGCACCCGGCACAGCGCCAGATCATCTGAGAACTGATTGATGCGGGCCAGCAGGGTGTGCAGAGCCGGGTCATTTTCGCCCTCGCTCCACAGATAGCCTTTCAGCTTCTGTGCAGTACCGGTGGAAAAGAACTCGTCCATGGCCGTGATGAGGTCGAACAGGCTGTACAGCTGACTGCTGTCATGGATGCGGGAAGTACCATCTGGAAGCAGTTCGGAATAGATCACCCTGCGGGTCTCCACACTGCGCAGGTCGCGCATACAGCGAGCTGCTGTTACCAAAAGCATCGCCGTGTCCCGCATGCCGCCGGAAAGATCAATGGAGAGGGTATCTTCCGCTTCAATTTTTCCCAGCAGCAGAGAGATCGCCCGGAACTGCGCCTTGTCGTCCATGCTGTCCGGCACCGGGATCACCACAAGCCGCTCTGCCGGAATGCCCGCCGAAGGCAGGAATACATCCCGGAAATACTCCACGGTGGTGCAGGTTTTCCCGTCCAGCAGATGCACGGTAGGGCTGGTGCGCACCAGTTCACTGCACAGCGCCAGAATACAATCCGGCCCTTCCTTGTGCTTTTTCAGCTCCAAAACTGCCGCTTCGTTGGTTTGGGTATGAATGTTCGGATTTTTGCCGAAGGGGCTCATATATAAAAGCAATACACTGCGTTCCATCTTATACCTCCTCCTGTTCCGCCTGCATCTGCATCAGTCTCTGCTGCCATGTTTTGCGCCGCTGCGATACAGCCGCTTTGCTCACGCCGAGAAACTCTGCCACGGTCTTATCCTGCGCCGGGTTGCGCCCCGGCTCCAGCAGCGCATGGACGGCAGCGCATTCCAGCGCTTTGGGTGCATAGGGCGGCTGAACTGTAAATTCCACATACCGGTGCAGCAGCAGGATATCCCACAGACAGTTGTCCCGTTCCAGCGGGCGCAGATCATCGCAGTTTGCCAGCCGCGCGGGCGCATCCTCTGCCGGGTTCAGCGCGTCGTTGTTGCGCAGAAAGCCCATCAGCACGCTGCTCCACAATGGGCCAGCTGTCCTGCCGTATTTTTCCTTCTGTTGCAGGTTCATCAGCCCAATACCGCGGTGCAGCCATGCCAGCATTTCCCGGCTCTGCTCTACCTGCTCTTCCACACTTTTTTCTTGGGAAGCCACCCGGTCGCCCAGCGCCGAATCCTCTCCGCCAGTGTCGTCCAGACTGAGCACCGACTGCTTATTGCGCAGTGCTTCCCGCAGGGTCTTTACACCCACCCCGACAATATCGGCGATCACCTGTTCTTTTTCCGGGTCACGACAGAGCATACTCTCTGTAATCCCGTTTTTCTCCATGTACTCCAGCGCTTTTTTGATCTTGCGGTTCGTCTCACGTCCGAAGCCCGTCACAGCCATTTCTTCCTGCTGCTGGTCGTGTGACTGTGCATGACGGACAGCGGTGCGCAGATACATACTGAAGGTCTGCCCGTGTTTCGGTTCCCAAAGATCAAACGCATCCAGAAACGCCTTGCAGAAATCCACGCTGTTCCATGCATCCTCTCCCCTTCCGGGAGTCTGTGCGGTCAGAAAGCATTCCGCCCAGAAAGTGCGGAACCGTTCATCATTGGCATCGTGCAGCTTTTTGCGCTGTTCCGGCGGCAGCTGCAGCAGCGGCGAAGCGTCAATGTCCGCCCATGTTTTCACATCATTCATCGCTGCTCAGTCCTCCCGGTGCTCGTTCATCCAGATCAGCTGATGGAACACTTGTTCGGCGGTCTTGCTGTCACGCATGGTGCCTACCAGCCCGGCAAGCTGATACAGCGCTGCCATGTCGTAAAGCCGCGCGCTGAGCACCTGCCCGTTTTCCCGCTTGACCTCACCATAATACACGCCGCCTACTTCCAGCTCCGTATGGGTAGCTTCGGCGCAGGTCAATGCCGTCAGCGTGACCACCGGGATGCTCTTGGAGCCGTAGGTGATGCAGGCATACACCCGGGTGACCTGCGGCAGGGCATCCACCAGATCCCGGCACAGGCCGATCAGCGTTTCCGGGCGCTGATCCTCGGGCAGGTGGAGCTGGTGCACCTGATCTTCTGCAATGCCCAGCTGCGCCAGCTCTTCCAGCAGGCGCTGATAGTTGCGGGCGGTATCGGCATTTTCCTGCCGGATGGCCAGCAGCTGCACCGTGTCCCCGGGTTCAAGGGTATCCCGCATCACCTGCACGATGGGAAAACAGGTGGCCGTGGGCCGGGCTGCATGATCCCGCTGGTACAGCATGGGGTCCAGCTTTCCCTGCAAAGGTACGGTGGTGATATAAGTCTTTAGCACAGGGCAACACTCCTTTTTATAAGATCCATTATCTGCATCATACCATGAAACCGCCCTGCGCACAAGGCAGGCTGAATAAATTTATGACCGTTCTTTTCAGCGCAAAAGTACATCATTCTAATAAAGTGAATATTTTCCAGCCGTCCGGCTCTTCAGTTTTGCGGTGTTTTGTGATATATTTAGGGTACAATCCCCGTAAGGGGGCGAAAACATCTTTTTGACGGTCTTCTTCATGGTGTCCGTACTATCCCCGTAAGGGGGCGAAAGCTTCAGTTCTTCAGATTCGGCTTTTACTATTGTGGTACAATCCCCGCAAGGGGGCGAAAACTTCAAGCATTTCAGCCCAGTCCTCAAAGTATCGGTACAATCCCCGTAAGGGGGCGAAAACGACCATGCCAACGATAGAAGCAATGACGAACAGGTACACTCCCCGTAAGGGGGCGAAAACCAGCGTCCGCCAGAAAATACCAGTCGTCACCGTGTACAATCCCCGTAAGGGGGCAAACCAAAGCAAGAAAAGTAATTTCAAGTTTCTTGCTTAACTATCCGCATTCCATGGGCTTTTTCTCTTTGCAATGTCAAGGAGGAATGCCCTATGCTCATCAACTTTACCAATCATCCGTCCGCCCTGTGGAGCGCCGAGCAAACGGCTGCGGCACAGGTCTACGGCAAGGTGATAGACCTTGCCTTCCTTGCCATCGACCCCGCCACCAACGAGGCCGTGCTGGACTCCCTTGCCGCGGTATATGCTGACCACATCCTGCACCTTAACCCGGACGCCGTGCTCTGTCAGGGCGAGTGCACCTTTGTGTACCGGGTAGTCCAGCGTCTGGAAGCCGCTGGCATCCCCACGCTGGCCGCCTGCTCCCGCCGCAAGAGCCAGGAGACCACCTACCCGGACGGCAGCACCCTGAAGCGCAGCATCTTCGCCTTTGCCGGCTTCCGCCGCTATGACTCGCCCTGAAAAGGGATTTCAATTGTTCCACCGCCATGGTATAATGGGGTTGCCCCGCGAGGGGACGGTTACAACAACGTGTTGATCTTAACATTAGCCTTCATGAATTGCAATTTATCCCCGTAAGGGGATGGAAACAGATAGCGGCGCAGTATCTTGACGCACCACGCCTATTTTAATTTATCCCCGTGAGGGGACGGAAACGTGGCCTGTGCAGCCCAAACGTCGCCGCCGCTACATTTCAACTTATCCCCGAGAGGGGACGAAAACTCAGGTGGCAAGTCACAGTATATACTGTCTGTATCTTGCAATTTATCCCCGCAAGGGGACGGAAACACGGTGGTGATGCCGGTGGTAACCAGCTGCTCAAATTTCAACTTATCCCCACAAGGGGACGGAAACATATTCTTACTACCCTTGGGTCTTGCCATAATATATTTCAACTTATCCCCGTGAGGGGACGGAAACGCATCGTCCATGACTGGATATTTCGGCGTAGTCGTACCATCCCCGTAAGGGGACGGAAACATGATAGCTACAACGTTAAGCATGCTCTAATCCGTACCATCCCCGTAAGGGGGCAAAAAACTCCGCATCAAAAAAGATGCGGAGTTTTTCTTTTGCAAACCTTAACTTCTTGTTTTCCGTGGGCTGTCCCTCTATGAACGGAACGATTGCAGCTGCTGTGATATTTTCTCTGCTGCGGCTTTTGCATAGCGACAAAATGTGCTATAATAAAGCCAATTCCAAGCATCTCTCACAAAATCAACAAATACATTTTCCGTTTATTGTGTAATTCTTCCACAACCCATAAAGGAGATGGTATTTTGAACGTTCTCACCCTGCAGTCCACCTATGGCGGGCTGCTGCACGACACCGGCAAAGCGGTGTACCGTGCCGGTGGGCAGCGCGGCAGCCACAGTGAACAGGGCTACCAGTTTTTGCACGGCGTTTTGCCCGGTGCAGGCTGGGCACCGGCGCTGGACTGTGTGCGCTACCACCACGCCGCCGCGCTGCGCGGTTCCGCAAAGGCTCTGCCAGCCGATTCCCCGGCCTATATCGTTTATCTGGCAGATGATCTTTCTGCCGCCGCAGACCGCCGGGAGGTCGAAGGCGAAAGCAGTTCCTTCCGGCGGGATCTTCCGCTGGACTCGGTGTTCACCCACCTGAACGGTACGCACCCCGGCTGGATGATGCCTGCGCAGCCGCAGGACGGCAGCCTGAAGCTGCCACGGCAGCAGCAGCCGCTTTCCGCTTCCTTCTATGCAGATGCCGTGCGCAAGCTGAGCGAGTGCCTACCAGATCTGCAGCCGCAGCCGGAGTGGATCAACTCGCTGCTGGGTCTGCTGGAAACGCAGTTCAGCTGTTTTCCGTCCAGCACTTTTACCGGCGAAAGCCCGGATGTTTCCCTGTTTGATCACGCCAAGACCACC
>OHZR01000399.1_pt1 | contig 13900 bp, 18 predicted proteins | sample 1580491 | NCBI WGS metagenome assembly OHZR01 (sample SAMEA3882555, study PRJEB24775) | human gut metagenome | biome: human-associated habitat; feature: intestine environment; material: feces | place: Netherlands | collected 2009/2010 | reverse complement strand
ATAGGTGAATCCAGTGAGTGGGGGCAAAAAGCGCCCCCACTCACTGGATTCACCTATTCATTTGTCTCTTTCACTATTACATCCGCATCCGATATTACATTTTCTGCTATCTCAGCACCATCTTCCGGCAATCCATTTGTTTTAGGCTGTGTATCCACTTCATCCTGTTCACTTATCACAGAATCCCCAACTGCCGCTTCATAATCCGTTTCTTCTGCAACCTTGCTTCGGTTACGCTGTGGCTCATAATCCGGATTGTAATAATCTTCGTAACCATAGATTTTCTGTTCAAAGTACTTCCTTGGACATTTGCCCCGCATGGTGAAATAACCTTTTGCCTCAAGCTCTGCATTATATTCCTTTATAATTGCATATGCCTTTGTCATCCCGATACCAAGCATCTGGCTTATCTCACCTGCATCTATGAATGCTTCCTTTATACCCTTCATGCAGCTCCTCCTTTCATAAATTGTTATTTTAAATACGTGTTTTTACAAAACAGCTATCCTGTTCTTCATTTAATCCGTATTTCTAATTCGTGTTTATTTTAATATCCTTTTCAAAATATGTCAATAGAACTTTTTATAATTGCGTACTTGCAATTCGTTTTTGTTTATGATAAAGTAATCGTACAATCATAAACAAGTCACTTGCTGATACGTATTTCATTTAACATTAACATAATACGCATCTTTACAACGGACTATTTCATATAAAGGAAGGTGGACAGAATGACTAATTCTCATTCCATTAAAATCACTATGTCTTCTCCAGAAGAAATCGGGAAGGCAATACAGAAACAGCGCAGAGCACAGAAGATTACTCAAAAAGAGTTTGCACAGCATCTTGGTAAATCAGAACGCACTATCCAGAAATATGAGTCTGGTGAAATACTAATGAAGATAGATGTTTTAAAACAGATTGCTAATGAATTAAATGTTCCATGGCAGGAACTTTTATCTCCAGAAGATAATAATATTCCCAAAGATAATACGACCACTAAATATCCGGCATATGAATTCCACACTATGTCAGATGTAATCAATGCTCTCTTTGCCATAACTGAACTTACTGATTTTTCATTTGAGCTGACCAACACCAAACCTCCTGAAAATCCTGAATGGACTGCCGGGATCAAGGTTAATGGCAAAGGCGATGGAAAATATGATGCAGACTTCTGTCTCTTTATGGAAAACTGGATAACAAAGAAGAATATGCTTCAGACAGGAAAGCTTTCAAAAGAAAAGTTTGATTCATGGAAATCAGATATGTTAGCATATTATAAAGATTCCAGACTGGATAATGAAGCCGATTCAAAAACTGAATAATTGCAGGCTTACACCTTTAGTAAAGAAAAAGCTCCGGCACACTCCTTCTCGCAAAAGGAATAACCGAAGCTATGTAAGTGATTGACCCGAAGGCTTTATAATCACCCTGAACAAGTAGATTATATCATAGCCTTTTGATGATTGCACAACAATTTTACAAAAAGGAGATGATATTTATGCCAGCTTACAAAGATGAAAAAACTGGTAAATGGTTCGCCAAGTTCTATTATACGAACTGGCAGGGAATCAAAAAACAGAAGTGGAAAAGAGGCTTTGCCACCAAAAAGGAGGCCTTAGGATTTGAAAGGGATTTTCTGGAAAAGCAGTCTGCCAATCCTGACATGACATTTCAAAACCTTTATGAAATTTATATGGAGGATATGGCTGCAAGACTTAAGCAGTCAACTCTTCTGACAAAAAAGGCGGTACTACAGACGCATATTCTTCCATTCTTCGGTAGCAAGCCGATAAATGAAATCAAAGCCTCTGATGTACGAAGATGGCAGGCGAAGCTTATGAGTTCGCCGAATAATTACTCCCAGACCTATCTGAAAAAGATTAACACGGAGCTTAACAGCATCATCAATTACGCCAAGCGTTTCTATGACCTTAACACCAATCCCTGCGGCAAGGCAGGCACCATTGGAAAAGCGAAAGCTGAGGAAATGGATTACTGGACTTATAATGAATATATTGTTTTCCGTGAGGGCGTAAAAGACAAGCCGCTATCGTATATCTGCTTTGAAGTCCTGTACTGGACTGGTATGCGAGAAGGTGAACTGCTTGCTCTATCATCTGCTGATATTGACCTTGATAACAAGACAATATCCATCAACAGAACATATCAGCGGATAGAAGGAAAAGATGTATTTACATCACCTAAGACAAGAAAAAGTAAGCGAACGATTCCAATTCCGGATTTTCTCTGCCAGGAGCTATCAGACTATATCCAGTCAAGGTATATGCTTGACGCAGATGAAAGGCTGTTCCCGGTAACAAAATCATATCTCTCACACGAGATGATAAGAGGTTGCAAAAACACAGGTATAAAGAAAATACGAATCCACGATATCAGGCATTCGCACGCCAGCTTACTTATTAATCAGGGCTGTGATGCCTTGTGCGAAGTGACACCTCCCTGATGCCATGTGCACTTTCAACCTCAACTGCCGGAATCCATAATTCACTCATAATAACTCCTCCTCTTAACAATTCCATAATATACTTACTGCGCCTGAAAAGCCGCATTGTTTCTGATAAGCTCATTCAGTGATGCCGGAGTGTAATTATTGATACACGCTCCTGCATTCAACGCTGTCGGTCTCGTCTTCATAAACTCATAGACATCATCCTTCCTGCCATGGATATGTCCATATATGTGCCATGAGCCATACTTGCACTTGTACCATGCAGCTATCGGGAAATGGCACAGGACAATCTCCTTATCACCATCCATTACTCTGGCAATCTTGTCCACCGACTCGAAATATGACATGGCAGCTTCATTTCCCAGTGTCTTTCTGTCATGATTTCCGATAACCAGATGCTTATGTCCCTTGAGCTGTCTTAAATACCACTCTGCCGGCTTCTCATTTCTGAAAGCAAAATCACCTACTATATATACATGATCATCCGGCCGCACTCTCGAGTTCCATAGCTTAATCAGGCAATGATCCATCTCATTAACGTCAATAAAAGGCCTATGGTCAAATCCAATTACGTTCTTATGTCCAAAATGTGTGTCACTTATGTATAAATTCATGCTGCGTCTCCTTTCCTGTTTCTGACTGACATCATTATATCTTAATTTTCTACAAAGTAGTATATATCGGTGGTTTACATAATAAACACACGAATTATAAAACAGATTAACTCACAGTTCATTTTCATTTCCGGGAAAGCAGGCTACAATATACTCATCAAAACCTCAGGCATAATTATCGCTGCCTGCAGACAGATAAGATATACACAGTACTTTACACAGAAATAATTAAGCTTGACAAATAGGAGGAAAAGTCAGTGGGCGAAATTACAGAGGTATTTGAAAAAATAAACAGCGACTTATGCAGTGACAAGGAAAACTATACTAAAACAGTAAGAACTGCTCTCAGTGCAGAAGTATGCAACAACATGTTCAAACAGGGCTTCACTCTGGACCAGATCGCAAAATCCATGCCATGGCTTGAAAATCAGACATTTACGGTCTTTCCGTAATGGTTAATGACACACCGGTTTCTGCCACAGATGAAGAAATAGAGGATATCAAATGGACTTTCAGAAGAACAAGAAAACCAAAGGTACTAGGCAAGATATTTAATACTGCGGAGGAACAGGCCAAAAGACGCTTCCGTGTTAATCCATTCTGCCCTAACCCCGACTGTCGCGAGGAACACGCATACTTTACCATAAAGCTCACCGAGGAGGAAATCAATAAAATGAATGCCTTCTACGATAAGAATGATGAAGAAAATAACTACAATGATATTGGAATCCTGTTTATGGACGAGCCACCGGTTGTCGTAGTCAGAGACTATGTCTGCCCTGTATGCAAAACCAAATTCAAACAGGCTATGCCTGTATACCGTACAGACGAGATTGGGTACAAGCGCTATGGACATGTGGCAATGGGGAGTGTGCCGGTATAACCAGAAGCTCAGGCATAAAGAAAATTATAGAAAATAGAGAAGCAATGGAGTAGGTGGGAAAGAGCCAGAATCATCCGGTGACATTTATGTGTTCCGCTGTTCTCTCCTACAAGCTTATAATTATTTTTTCCCTTTCGGCAAAGAAGCAGAAATTCTCGAACCACAAAGACTTCGGGATAGATTTATTAAAGGCTATAACAACGGTGCTACTAAATACCAGTGAAAAATATCAGGACATCTTCTGATGCATCTATTGCTACAGATTATGTCCTGATTATTATTTTAGATGATATTGAACATTCCAAAACCTTGGGAGTTCTTGGAACCAAGGCCTGTCTGGTAGAGGAAATCGATGCAAAGAAGAGATTTAGAAAAGCTAATTTGAAGGATTAATCCCTTATAAATGAAAATACCCTGCGGTGTCTGCCGCAGGGTATTTTTATTTTTACCAAGAAAACTATTATTTTTTATCTTTTTAACTAAACTCTAACTCACTGTTTATTGACTCAATTCCTGAATCTATCAACATACCAGCGAACGTCAAACCATCAATTAATTTAATTCCATGCTCTAATGCCATATCTTTTGCTTCTTGACTAAAACTATCTGCTGTAGATATAACCCATGGAATATAAACCAAATCTTCATTTGTACTTATTCTTATATCCATATATCTTTTAATCTGCTTAACAGCCCAGTTACTCTCTTCTCCATTATGTGCCTTAACTTGAACTATTATTGCAACACCAATTGCTTCAAATTCAGCAATAACATCTGCATCTTCGTAATCCTCCTTTTCTAAAGAATTCTTTTCCAATACTTTAGCAGACGTCGCACCAATTTTTAATAGATACCATTTAACTAATTTTTCTGTGTTTCTATCATTAAGACCTCGTATACATTCTAGCATTTTTTCTGACAGTTCATCTTTTATTTTGTTATGAAAATCAATAGGCCCCTCAACACTTTTTGCTTGCTCAACATCTTCCTTTAAATCATCTATTTGAATATTTGTTTTCTGATTCTTCATGCGAGACTGTAACTTAGAAGTTGCAAAGGATCTCTGCGTTAGATTAACAATCTTTATAGGCACAAAAAATCCCAAATCAACTTCATCGCTAAATCCAACTCTGCATTTAACTTCTTTAGGAAGGTTATCAATGATATCACATTGATCTGTTACTTCAACCACAGCAAATTGTTTGTTATATAACGGAACAACTACTGTATCACCTGTGTTTAAATTCAAAAATCGATTGACTTGCCATCTTCTATTATCATTAAAATTTTCTTTATAGATCTTACTAAACTTTTCACCATCTTTTTTAGCATCAAGGATTCCTGTTCCAGTCAATGCTCTGAATCCAATAGTAAGATATCCTTCATCAAGTAATTTTTTTGACACGCTCCACCAATGCGATATTCTATGTTGAAAATAAGCCATAAAAAGTCATCCTCTATTTTATTTCCGTACTTATATATGCGTTCATTATACATAGATTATTAAGCCTTTTCAACAGTTCACAAAGAAAATTTAATTTCTTTTCTTGATTATGTGATTATGATACAATTATGGAAAATAGTGTTTTATGAATCTGATCAATCGAATTTTTTGTGTAAAGGAGAACTTTATGAAAAAGATATTAGTGACAGGCGGAACAACTTTTGTAAGTAAATATGTGGCAGAATATTTTGTGAATGTGGGTTATGAAGTTTTTGTACTTAACAGAAATTCTAAGCCACAAGTTCAGGGTGTAAAACTCATTGAAGGAGATAGGCATAATTTGGGTGGTGTATTAAAGGATACATTCTTTGATGTTGTAGCGGATATAACAGCCTATAATGATAACGATATAATTGATTTTGTTAGGGAATTGGGTTCTTTTGATCAGTATATTATGATTAGTTCAAGTGCTGTTTATCCTGAGTATGGTGTTCAGCCATTCTTGGAAGAATCAGAGAAATCCGAAAATAAATTTTGGGGTTCATATGGAACCGATAAAATAGCAGCTGAAAAGGCATTACTTGAAAGAGTGAAAGATGCATATATATTAAGACCGCCTTATTTATATGGACCAATGAATAACGTGTATAGAGAGGCTTTTGTATTTGATTGCGCCTTGGCGGACAGAAAATTCTATTTACCTAAAGATGGCAGTATGAAATTACAATTCTTTCATGTAAAAGATTTATGCAGGTTGATGGAGGTAATAATTAAAGACAAGCCACAAGAGCGTATTTTAAATGTTGGTAATGTTGAAGCAGTTTCTATTAAAGATTGGGTCACAAAATGCTATGAAAGCTTAGGAAAAATACCGGATTTTGTAAATGTTTATGAAGATATTGAACAGCGAAATTATTTCAGTTTTTACAACTATGAGTACTATTTGGATGTATCGCGTCAAAACAAAATATACCCAGAAACCATATCATTAGAAGACGGATTGAGGGATAGTGTTAAATGGTATTTGGAACATAGCACAGAAGTTAATAAGAAACCTTATTTTAAATATATAAATGAAAATCTAGTGGAGGATTAATTTCAAAAGCTATTGTTGTAAAGGACACGATAACATTTAGTTCATCAAAATGATGACAGACAGGGAACTTGATATTTTTGTTACAAAGGCATCAATATATCTCCCATAATTCCCATAAATTTATGGAATTAAAATTTCATGATACTTATAAAACAGTTCCGATTTTCTATCGGATTTCTCCTATTAGTGAGACAATAATTATTTTTACACAAGCAACGCTACAATCAAGCTACCAAAGGACATCAGCAATGCTAATATCCCAATGAAAATCGAAATGATCTCATAAGCCGTCATCGGCGCCACCTCTACACTCCGCTCCGGTCGGCGCTAAGCAAGCACCCCCCCGACGCTTAACGCCCTGTCATGGATACTTTCCTTAGATAGTATCCTAACATAAGAGCTAATGCTTCTGCAAGGATAAATAAAAATTACTGATTATCCCTCTACGTCGCAAAATACTATTTAGCATCGGTTACAATCGGAAAGTTTATTTCAACAATAAACTCTTTTTTTTCTATTTTTGCTTCAATCTCTCCATCCATCCGACTAACCAACTCCTTTGCAATAGATAGTCCCAATCCAGTAGATGTTTTACTTCTGGCAACATCTGCTTTATAAAATCGCTCAAATACCTGATCTATATTAATCTGTTCTGGATGTGTAACCTGATTGCTGATTCTAAGCACCACCTGATTTTGATCACGTTCCAACACAATGCTAATCTTCTTTTCTCCATGATCCAGCCCATTTTTTATCACATTCTGGATAACACGGCGGAGTCCCTGCCTGTTTCCATGTATATACAACTGTTCTTCCGTAATCTGAATATCCGGCTGGATTTCCATTCTTACCCATTCATCATAGTATGAAAAAACTGTTTCTTTCAAAATCCGGTTCATACAGCACAATGTCAATTCCAAACTGTAAGATTCGTTTTTTAACTTTGTAAACATAAAAAGTTCTTCCAACATTTCATTCAGACTATGAATTCTTTCGTGGATAATGCTTAAATAACGTTTCTGATCCTCTATATTTTCACATTCTTCCATTAGCTGGAAATACCCGTCCAAAGATGTCAGTGGTGTGCGGATATCATGAGAAAGATTTGTATAAGTGTCCGCAATCAGAGCTTCTTTCTCCTGATAATGCTGCTTCTCTTTTCTTCGCAGTTCCAGAAGCTCATTCAACTTGTCAGAAAGCTTTCCTATTCCACCCACATCAAATTCATGGTTAATCAACATGTTACTGTCATGTTTCATCATAAACGCCAATTGGCGGCAGATGTCTTTCACCTGTCGCTGGTATTTCCACATAATAATAAATTGTAAGATAATAATTCCTGCTAATATCCCAATTACGATATACATCCGTTAAATATCCCTCTTTTGAAAAACAACGCTGCTTACTGATATCATCATAACGATGAACACTATTGCCACACCAAATGCCGCCAAACACTCATTTCCACTCGGATTCATAGGAAGCAGTGATAATTTTCCTGTTATCGTATACTTATAAATCTGGAAATTCTGAATTCCTATTTTTTGAATAGCACTATTGATCACCCCATACACAATGGTCATTACATTCATGCTAAGACAGACAGCAATTACCATGCTGATTACATTATTTTTCAAAATAATTGCAATCGCCATACAAATCAACACAAGTGCATAATGAAGAGCCAGTTCAGTCACAAAATAAGATAAAATTGCCTTTGTATTTCCCCATTCCAATTCCCCGAAAACAATACCATTCGCCGCTGCCTGAAATAAGAATGCACCTGCCATTGTCAGTACCGTAAAGACAGCCAATGCAATTGCCCTGGAAAAAATCAGAGTTCCTCTATTTCTAACCTGACCTCCTATATTCTTAATATATCCGCTACTGATATCAGCTGTTGAAAACAGAACAGTAAAAATCACCAAAAGCAGTGCATACAATTTTCCTTGAGAATTGGCAAAAAAGATATCATATACCGTCACCTTTTTTCCCGGCTCCGTAGGCAGCGTTACCATCATTCCCACATTAAGATTATCCACAGTAGGTTCAGTAACCTGCTCCTGTTTCATGGCATCCTTTTCAGTCAAAAGCTCATAATCTGTCTTGCATAAAGATGTTGTAATCAATAATATTGCTGCCAGTACGATCCAGATTACATACATACTTTTGGTTTTAAGCATCCGGTATAAATCCATTTTTATTATATTAAGCATGATCCGCACCTCCCGTCAGATTCAGAAAATAAGTTTCCAGTTCTTCACTGGTTATGGAAATCCCTTTTACCGGAATTCCTGACTTTGCAAGTTCCATATTCAACGCTGCACTTTCATTCAATCGTTCAAAAATATAAATATGCTCTTTATCTGTTACCTGATAGTTGGTAAATCCCATAGAATCCATCACCGGAATCGCCTGTTTCGGATGATCCAATGTCAACTCTATCCGTTCACCACATCTTCTTATTAATTCTTCTCTTGTAATTTCCTGTAATAAACTTCCATTATGAATAATTCCATAATCAGTAGCAATCTTCGATAATTCCTCAAGAATATGACTGGAAATGCATATTGTCATATTCTTCTCTTTCTGAAGTCTCTGAATCGTATCCCGGATCTCTGCAATACCCTGTGGATCCAATCCATTGATTGGCTCATCAAGAACTAATAAATCTGGTTCTCCAACCAAAGCAAGACCAATTCCCAAACGCTGTTTCATTCCAAGTGAAAAATGTTTTGTTTTTTTCTTTCCCACATCCTCCAGACCGATAATTCTCAATATTTCTTCAATATAACTTTTTTTCTTTATTCCAAACAGCTTGCATTTGATATTCAGATTTTCATATGCAGTCATATTTCCATAAAGTCCCGGTGCCTCAATCAGACATCCTATCCGTGATTGAACTTTTTTCAAATCCTTTCCCTTGTATCCGAACATCTCGATTTCTCCACAAGTTGGCTTGGAAAGTCCACTGATCATCTTCAGACAAGTTGTCTTCCCAGCTCCATTCCGACCGATAAAACCATAAATAGCACCTTTTTTAATATGCATATTGACACTGTCCACAGCTTTATGGTGTCCATATTGCTTAGTCAAATTTCTTGTTTCTAATAACATTTCGCTCAAGTTTTTCATCTCCTTTTTCTTATCTGCATTTATCATAAAGGAATAATCCTAATCAAACGCAAATAAATAGTAAAAAAAGAGTAAAGATTATAGATGAAGACGATAACCGATTCCCCAGACTGTTTCAATATATTCCTCAGATGTAACTGTTTTTATCTTTTTACGAATATTGCTTATATGTACATCCAGAGTTTTTGTTTCACCCATATATGGTTCGTCCCACGCATATTCAAAAATTTCCTCTTTACTGAAAACCTGCTTCGGATTTCTGAGCAGTAATTCTAAAATCGCAAACTCCTGTCTTGTTATCTTAGGAAGTATTTTTCCACCAATGCTGACCTGAAAAGTAGCTTTGTTCAATACCATCTCTCTGAACGAAAGGTTAGATTCTTTTATTTCCTTTTCTTCTGTATGACGAAGCTGTACCTGAATTCTTGCCAGTACCTCTCTGATTTCAAAAGGTTTCGTTATATAATCATCAGCCCCACTAGTTAAAACCTTTACCTTTTCATCCAAGCTATCTTTCGCAGTCAAAACAATAACCGGAAGATTTCCCTTTTTCCGTATTTCCTCCAGAACTGCTTCTCCTATAATTCCCGGCAACATCAAATCCAGCAACACCAGTGCATAGCTATGCTCCTGCATATTCAAAAGCAGCTTTGCCTCAGTTCCGGAAAACGCCTGCTCACAGGAATAGCCTGCTTTGGATAATGCTTCCTGAAGCAGATTATTGATATTTGTATCATCTTCTACAATCAGTATTTTCTGCATGATAGTTATCTCCTCTATTTTACACTGTGAAAACATTATTTTCTTGCATTATACGCTTTTCCCTTTTTTTCCGCAATTACTCCCCACAGATCCCCGGAATTCTCCAATACATAACATACTTTTTGTTCCAGCTGAACTTATAATTTTCAGTATTGCTGTGCTTCCAAGATGCATATATCACTTTTTCCTTTTTATTTCTCCATCAGTGCTTTCGCAACCCTTATCCCGCCCACAAATAGAGCCAAACTAGAGCCATTTGATAAAACGAATGCCGGAAACCCGCATAAATACAGGCTTTCAGCATTTTAATCCGTTATTCAAACTCGCAGAGTTTGGTTTAATCTTGGTTATTTCAATGTAGTTACCTATACTATTTTGTATTGATAACCCGTACCTTTTCCACACATTATTTTTTGTTTCACATCTTTTTAGTACCAATCCAGTACCATTGCATTTTTTCATTATTGTGTGTAGTTCTGGTGGCTTGCAGGTTGGTTTGCTATTCACAGAATAATATTCTGTCAGTTTGCTTGTCCACCTATGGAAATTATAATCTGCAACCGATAATTCTACAACTAGAAGTTTTGTGGTACTAATGGATAACATCATTCTTTTCCATATCATTCATCAATTTATCAAAGTCACTTTCATATAGTGAATCCTGCATAACTCTGTATTTCTCAAACTCACTTTCTGCAAATTCCTTTGCAATAGCTGCTGTTACTTTTCCTTTATCCTGAAGTACATCCGCATCATTAAATCTAAGAAATTCGTCAAGCTTTGTTTTCCAATCTTCCATAGTCATAGGAATATGTCTTCGTGCCTGTCTTGTTGCATAATCAAGATACATTGTCACAATCTCATTTAATTCTGCAAGTTCTTCTTTTTCCAAGTAGTTTTTTGCAATTGACACATCTGTTTTTACTATTTTACCATCAGGCGCATTTTTCCATGATTTAAGTCCCATACGTTCCTTATTATGATCAGCTCTTGCCACTATCACTTCTGCCGCTGTATTACCATGAACTGCATAATGCATCTTATTCTGAACTGTTGCATAAAACTCTCTTGTCACCTGTGAATTCTTATCATAATCAACTGCTGTTGCATATATGTCTGTAATTTTCTGGTAAAATCTTCTCTCACTTGCTCTGATTTCCTGAATCTCAGCAATAAGATGCTCAAAATAATCTTCGTCGAAAATCTGTCCATTAATCAATCTGCTTTTATCAAGAACATAACCCTGCTTTGTAAATGTATCCAATACTTTTGTTGCCCATGTTCTAAACTGCATTGCCCGCTCTGAATTAATGCGATAGCCCACAGCAATAATTGCAGCTAATGAATAAAATTTGTAGTTGTATGTTTTTCCATCATCCGCAGTTTGTGCAAATTTTGCACAAACTGAATTTTCATCTAATTCTCCCTCTTTAAAAATATTGCTCAGATGTTTTGTAATCACACTTCTATCTACATCAAAAAGCTGCGAAATTGCTTTCTGCGTAAGCCATACATCGCCATTCTGAACCCTGACTTCTATTCCGTCTTCTCCTGCATCTCGTGTGAAAACCAAGAAATCAACAGTGCTATTTCTTATCTGTAATTCTTTGCTCATAAAAGATCTCCTTCCCAATCAGCTTCCTTAAATCCAACTAACACAATATCATGAGTTATCACCATTGGACGCTTTACCAACATTCCATGCGTAGCAAGCAACATTAACTGTTCCTCTTCACTCATTGATGTTAGCTTATCCTTTAATTGCATTTATTTATAGACCAAACCACTTGTATTAAAAAACTTCTTTATTGGCAGACCGCTCTGCTGATACCACACCTTTAATTCATCATATGTTGGATTTTTCTCCGCAATGTGACGTTCTGTATACTTTATACCATGTTCATCAAGCCATTTCCTCGCTTTCTGACATGTTGAACATTTGGGATAACATAAAAATAACATTTTGAACCTCCTGTTTATCTTACAATTTTTCATTCATCTTATTGTGCTGAATATTCCCTGTTTTTCTTAATTCTCTGGCATGTTCCTTTTTCATGTCAATATATATTTTGCAATATCTGATAAATTTCGGACGTGCATCCTTATTTATGTAATCTATCTCTTTTTGTATCTCTGATATAGCTTTATTCATTTCCTCTAATCTCAATTTTGATTTTTCGAGATTTTTTATCTGTTTCTTAATACTCTGCAAATCTTGTTGTGATAAATACACATTGTCAGTTAATCCCTGATTTTTATATAATTCTATAAGTTCTTCTGTATTATTTTGTATTTTTGTTTCTGTTTCCAACAATTTTATCCGTTCTTGCTCTTTATCTAAGCATTCAAGAAAACTCTCACCTATATCAAGCATATTAAAATAATGTTTTTCTATATCATAAAATAAGTCTCTTAATTCAATCATAACTTTTCTATCTATGCAAGGTAAATACCTACAGTTCTCGCATTTTTTAAAATCATCACACAATTCTGTTAATATTTCAAATTTTATATGCATTTGATCCATATTAGCTCTAGCATTTGTCAACACCATTCTTCCATCATAGATATTAGCGGACTTTGACTGTTGTAATAGTGCTTTATAAACTATACTGGTATTAAAACCTTGTGTTACATCAACCAAAACATTTTCTTCCTGCCTTACTCCCTCCAAATATTGTTGTGCTTGCTCTTCCTGCAGTTTATGCTTTCTGTCCGTGTTAGAAGAAACATATGCCACGCATAATCCAACAAAAGAAATTGCAATAGCCAAATACTGTTTCCAAAAGCCTAACCATTCTGCATTATTTAATCCCTTTGCAGTTAATGTATTTCCCGTCTTCTCATATATGATATCTGTAAACACTAGTCCAAGATTAATTGCCACTGGAGCAACTGCAAATGCAATTACAATGTATATTAGGCTTTTACTTTTAAAAATTGTTTTCCATTTTTCTGATTTTTTCATTATCATCCGCCACTCCTCTAAAAATAGTAACATGTTCTCAACTGCCATGTCATCCTACATAACATTTCATTTCAATTGAGTGGCAATTGAGTTTTTTATAAAATAAAACTCAATTATCACTCAATCATTTATATAAAACATATATCTTCAAAAAAATATCATAATCTGTAATGCATTCCGTGAGTTCCATTTTGACTGCATAACAACTATTTATTATGTTCTCCTTTTCCGTCGCTTTTTTCGTCACTTTTTTAGCGACGAATTATTTTATACATCTTGCTTTTCGTCATTGCAAACTAACTTCTTATGCCAAAACAATTGCTTTAATAATTCTTTTGTGCTAATGGTTAGTACTGCGATTAGTATCTATATATTGGGTAAAATCGATTATCTTTGCTGGCTTTCTCTTAGCAGCAATCCCTAGTCGTTCCATGTCTAATTTAAAAAGTTCACTCGGATATCCATTTGCATCAAATCCCTCTGGCTGGCAAATATCTCTGTTCAGATACTCACTAAGTTCCC
>OHZR01000394.1_pt1 | contig 14024 bp, 8 predicted proteins | sample 1580491 | NCBI WGS metagenome assembly OHZR01 (sample SAMEA3882555, study PRJEB24775) | human gut metagenome | biome: human-associated habitat; feature: intestine environment; material: feces | place: Netherlands | collected 2009/2010 | reverse complement strand
AACATGATTACCCCTCCGCTCTTCCGCGACTACCCCACGCCGGAAGCCATGGCCGCCGCCACGCCGGAAACCATTTATGAATATATCCGTAGCGTGAGTTATCCCAACAACAAAGCCAAGCATCTGGTAGGGATGGCGCGCATGCTGGTGGAAAACTACCACAGCGAGGTTCCTTCCGATTTGGATGAGTTGGTCAAGCTGCCCGGCGTAGGACGTAAGACGGCCAACGTCATCCAAGCCGTCGTGTTTGAAAAAGCCGCCATGGCCGTAGACACTCATGTGTTCCGCGTGAGCCACCGCATCGGACTCGTCCCGGACACTTGTACCACGCCTTACAGCGTGGAAAAGCAACTGGTACGCTATTTCCCCGATCCCATTATCCCCAAAGCCCACCACTGGCTCATCCTGCACGGACGCTATACCTGCACGGCACGTACGCCTAAATGCGAGGCCTGCGGACTGAAAATGATATGCCGACATTACCTGCGTACCCACGGAGCGGCACGCCCTTCCGCCCAACCGTAAACAACCCGTGGCATGACGGGCGGAAACACCGCGTGAAAACGTAGCCCGTCCTCCGCAAATAAAGGGTCTGCTTTCTTGCAAATATGGACGGAAAAGTATAATTTTGCAGTGCTGTAAAAGCATTATATTAAGAAGGAAACGACAGAAAACCTTTAAATAAAGATTTAAAATTATGACTATTGACAATTACAAGTTTGCCGGCAAGAAGGCAATCGTACGTGTGGACTTCAATGTCCCTTTGGATGAGAACGGTAAGATTACAGACGATACCCGTATTCGCGGAGCATTGCCTACGCTGAAGAAAATCCTCGCCGACGGCGGTGCGCTCATCATCATGAGCCACATGGGCAAGCCGAAAGGCAAAGTGAACCCAAAGTTTTCTTTGAGCCAGATTGTAGACGCCGTTTCAGAGAAATTGGGCGTAGCCGTAAAATTCGCTCCCGATTGCGCCAAGGCCGCTGACGCTGCCGCAGCATTGAAACCGGGCGAAGTGCTGTTGTTGGAAAACCTCCGCTTCTACCCTGAGGAAGAAGGCAAACCTGTAGGCATCGACAAGGAAGACCCTGCTTACGAAGATGCCAAAAAGGCCATGAAGGCTTCTCAGAAAGAGTTTGCCAAAACATTGGCTTCATACGCAGACTGCTACGTAAACGACGCGTTCGGAACGGCTCACCGCAAACATGCCTCTACGGCTGTCATCGCCGACTATTTCGATGCCGACAACAAGATGCTCGGCTATCTGATGGAGAAAGAAGTGAACGCTGTAGACAACGTATTGAGCAACATCAAACGTCCGTTCACGGCCATCATGGGCGGTTCTAAGGTTTCTACCAAAATCGGTATCATCGAAAACCTGATGGACAAGGTGGACAACCTGATTCTGTGCGGCGGTATGACTTATACTTTTGCCAAAGCCCAGGGCGGCAAGATCGGTAACTCTATCTGCGAAGACGACAAATTGCAGTTGGCTCTCGATATCATCGAAAAGGCGAAGGCCAAAGGCGTAAACCTCGTATTGGGTACGGACTGCGTGGCTGCCGACGCTTTTGCCAATGACGCACACACACAAGTGGTTCCGGCTAACGACATTCCCGAAGGTCTGGACGCAGGTCCGGCTACTCAGAAAGCTTTTGCCGAAGCCATCAAGGGAGCCAAGACGATTCTGTGGAACGGTCCTGCCGGCGTATTCGAATTCGATAACTTCACAGCCGGTTCGCGCGCCATTGCCGAAGCTATTGCCGAAGCTACCAAAAACGGTGCATTCTCACTCATCGGTGGTGGTGATTCCGTAGCATGTATCAACAAGTTCGGCATGGCCGACCAGGTTTCTTACATTTCTACGGGCGGCGGTGCTCTGCTCGAAGCCATCGAAGGCAAGATCCTTCCGGGTATCGCAGCCATCAAAGGTTAATCCGTCCCGGCGGACATTCTGAACTACGAAGGGCGACTTGTGCATACGGGTTGCCCTTCTTCATTCCAAAACTCCATGAAGAAGTTAATTCCCCTACTCCTCTTGTTAGGTATCGTGTGCGGATGCCATTCCGGACAGAACGATACGGCTACCTCGCAGACTGGGAAAACGCGTCAAGATTCCTTAGCCCTTAAGGTGGCCTTGATGCCGACCTTGGACTGCCTGCCGTTCTACTATGCCCAGCGGTGCGGACTGTTCAAAGAATTAGGCCTGGACATCCGCCTGCAAACTTTCAATGCCCAAATGGACTGTGATACGGCTTTCGCCCGCAGACACGTGGACGTGTCCTACACGGATCTGATTCGTGCGGCATGGATGCAAAGCAAAGGCACCGGCCTGTACGTATTCATGCAGGCGGACGGACATCATGAACTGTTGACGGCCAAAAGCAGACGCATACGACAGACCAAGCATCTAAAGGAACGGATGGTGGCCATGGCCCGCCACTCGGTGACGGACCTGTTGTTAGATACGGTCGTCGGGCAGGCACGTCTGGAACCGTCCACGGTCTACCATCCCCAAATCAACGACATCCGGCTCCGGTACGACATGCTGAACAATGCCACGATAGATGCGGCTTTCCTTCCCGAACCGTATGTCACACAAGCCAAGCTGAAAGGCCATAGGAGCATCTACGACAGCCGGAAGCCACACATACGGCTCATGGCTTTCATGGTATCGTCCGACGTTGTGACCGACAAAAGGAAATCGGAACAAATGCGCTTGCTGCTGCAAGGCTACAACAAAGCCGTGGAACAAATCAACCGTAAGGAACAAACGGACAGCATACGGAACATCCTGCTCGGCTACCCTGTAGAACCGGAAACGATAGATTCCCTGAAAATACCGGCTTATCCTCAAGCCCAAAAGGCGGAAAAAGGCAACGTGGCCACAGCTCTCCGTTTCTTGACTTACCGACATTTGATTACGCCAGAATATACGGGCGACACGCTCATCCACACACCATTCATCCCTTAAACTTATGGATAGGAAAAGCTTTGAACTTCTTTATCAAGATGCCGTAGAGGCACTCACCTCACGCCGCATGCACGATGCCCTGAACTGTATCCGGGGGATTTTGTTCAATACCGAGAATCCGGAACTGAACCGTGAACTGGAATCCGTACAACAGGACTATGGCATGATGCTCACCTTCATGGCACAGGGCGGCACGGACCCTCAACAGGATCTTGTCCACCGCAACCTGACCCACCGAGCCTTCACGTTGCTCGACAAGTCCGCACGGCTCTACCATGTCCGTTACGAAAACGACCTGTACGCGGAAACGTACAATCGCTGTGATGCCGACCAGTCGGCCTCTTTCGACCAATGGCTCGAAACGGCCGATTTATTACGGGAAAAATTGTCAGAGGAGCGCGGGAAGACCTCTATGGGAGAAGCTGAGGAGAACAGTTTCTACAACGCATACGACAGGCTGTTCGAGTATATCTGGACCGCCCCTCTTTTCCATGCAGCCGACGCGGAGAAACTGAAAAATTTCATAGAGAAGCAGGAAACCGACGAACAAGCCTTGCTCGTCAGTGCCGTCATGCTGAACATACAACGATATTTCGACCCGCAAAAATACCGCCTGTTGCTTCATTTCTGCCGGACGGAGCATACGAAAGTCCGCGCACGGGCCATGACTGCCGCCGTGTGGACTTACATGCAATACGAAAAGCGTTTTGCCTACTATCCCGACCTCTCGGACGGACTATCATTGCTGGCGCAGGACGAACACCTCAAAGGGGAACTCATCCTCCTGCAACAGCAATTCCTGCTCAGTCTGGAAACGGCTAAGGCCGAAAGGAAATTACAAAATGAAATCTTTCCCGATTTACTCAGAAGCCGGAACTATCAACGCAATAAAATGGGATTCGAGCAAATGGAGGAAGATTTGGCGAAGGCCTTGCGTGGAGAACCGAATGCGGAATGGGAAAAGATGCGGGGCAACAAACAATTGGCCGACAACATGAAAGAAATCATTGCCATGGGTAAGGAAGGAATAGACATCAACTTGGGAACCTTCTCCGCGCTCAAAGGTTTTTCGTTCTTCCAATCCGTCGCACACTGGTTCACACCATTCAACAAACGGCGGCCGGAAGTGAAAAGCATCTTCCCTCCGGGTGTACGGCACAATCCGATACAGATGCTTATGGAAGCCGGTAACTTCTGCGAATCGGACAAATATTCGCTTTGCATGATGCTCAACCAAATAGCCCCTTCGCAACGGGATATGATGATTTCCCAAATCGGCTCACAGATAGAAGGCAACGAAGAAGGTCTCCGGGATGTAGCCAAGGAAAGCATGAACATCGGTTCCGTTTACCGTAGCTATTTGCAGGATTTGTACCGTTTCTTTAAACTTCATCCGCGTAAGACACAATTCGACGACCCGTTCAAAAGAGACCAGTTGTTCACCCGTTATACGGTATTGGAAAGCATGTTGAAAACACCGGCTTACTTGCGCGAGATGGCCTCATTCCTTATGAAAAGGGAATATTACCAGGATGCCATTGCCTACATGGAAGAGGCACTCAAACACGAAACGGCAGATGCCGAAACGCTACAAAAAGTGGCCTTTTGCTATCAGCATACCGACCGGCCGAGCAAGGCCATATACTATTATCAACAAGCCGACCTGTTGAGTCCGGACGAATGGATTCTGAAACAAATGTATCTGTGTTATTCCGCCTTGGGACGCTATGAGCAGGAACTCGACTGCCTGAAGGGCTTGGAAGAGATGAACCCGGGCGACACCCGCCTGATTTCAGAAATCGGATTATGCCTGATGCAGCTCGGACGCTACGAAGAAGCCGCCCAACGTTTTTATGAATTGGAATACAAAGGGGAAAGAGTGGTACCGTCGTGGAGAGCCATCGCCTGGTGCAACTTCAAGATGGGACGTCTGGAACAGGCAGACAAGTACTACCGGAAAATACTGCAACAGGACAAGGTGACGTGGGAAGACTATCTCAATGCCGGACATACGGCATGGTGCCTGAAGCAAACGACGGAAGCCATCGCCCATTACCGGAACTACCTCCAACTCTACCGAAGCAAAAGGAAGGATGCGACACAGCCTTTGCTATCCCCCTTTGACGAAGACCGGAAAGAATTGCTCCTACACGGATTGAACGATTTGGACATCAGCCTGATGCGGGACATTCTCCAACCGGAACCGGAAAGCTGAATATAAAAATCAAATCAGGGGAATGAGAAGATGGTAGAACCATCCCATAAAGCGGCGTCCGAAAGAGCGTCGCTTTTTCCAATTCTCCGGAGTGAGTAACGTAGAATGGTATTTGTCTGCCTCGAAAATAGACTGTAATTCGCGAGTCGTACAGGAATCGACGATAAAAGCGTTCACTTCATAGTCGAACTTCAAGCTCCTGCTATTCAGATTGGCCGACCCCACCGTACAAAACGTGCTGTCCACCATCATGACTTTCGAATGGTGGAACCCGTCTTCATAATAATAAATGTCGGCCCCTCGCTTCATCAACCTTTTGGCATGGTAGGCCGCCACATCGGGCATGACGGGAACGTCACATTTGGTAGACAACATGACCTCAAGCTTCACTCCGCGCTTCAACGCACGATATAAGGCCTTCTTCACACTGGGCACCAAAGTAAAATAGGGGTTTACAATCTGTATCCGTTTTTGCGCATTGTCGATTGCGTCTATATAACTCCTGCGGATAATGGCCGGACTCCTCTTCGGCTCACGATTAGCCACGCCCAAAAGAACGCCGGAAGAATCCGCGCAGTCCGTCTCTTTCAATCCCCGGAAGTCGGTCTGGAAGGCCAGACTGTCCGTCTGGTATTCCAAACTGTCTATCTTGTCGCCGGTACAACGCTCCCACATCTCACAGAATATACGTCGGTAAAGAGGTACACAATCACCTTCCAGACGCATGTGCATATCCCTCCATTTACCGAACTCCGGACGGCCATGGATATAATAGTCGGCCACATTCATCCCTCCGGTGTACACCACCTTATCGTCGATAACCACAATTTTGCGATGGTCACGATGCAAGGCATGGTTCACCCAAGGAAACACGATGGGATCGAATACGACTACTTCAAAATGACGGCTCTTTAATTGCCTTAGATGTCTTTTCCGCAAGGGACGGTCGTTGCTGACATTACCAAAATCATCGTAAATCACCCTGACTTTAACCCCTTCGCGTACTTTTTTATCCAATAAGGTAAACAACGCTTTTCCGATAGAATCACTACGGAAATTGAAATATTCCAGATAGATATAATGACGGGCCTGCTCTATGGCTTTGAACATGTCTTCAAACTTTTCCGCGCCGCTCGGTAACAACGTCACGCGGTTGTGGGGCGTAAACAACACACCGTTTTCCTTTAAATCCTCTACCGTAAGAGAATCGCTCAGGCTTGCCTGTGCCATAGACACAAGCCCTATCGACAGCAAAACGCCACAGAATATGACACGCCACTTACTCATAATCGCTTCCTCGCCTCGAACCGAGCCGAGGCATTCTATCCTTTTTTTATGAAATTCATACCGTTACCCGCCCGTCAGAACATACAACTGAAGTGGTCTACCACACCCAACAAATGGCGGTCTTCATCCACAACCAAAACCGTATGTATCTTGTTATTGTGCATAATATCTTGAATCTTGGCAATCTTGGTATCCGGCGACACGCATTTCGGCGTACGCGTCATCACCTGCTCCACCGGGACGTTAAAGAACTTATCCTGCAAACTTTCCATAGCACGCCGCACATCGCCGTCCGTTATCAATCCGACAACCTTACCATCCACTTGCGCCACACATAATCCCAACTTGCCTTTGCTTACATGGATAATGGCCTCGCCCAACTTCATTCCGGGAGGTATGACCGGTAAGTCGTTGCTGCGCATCACGTCATGCGCCGTGGTCAAGAGACGCTTGCCCAACGTCCCGCCGGGATGGAACTGTGCAAAATCCTTAGCCTGAAAATGACGCATCTCGATGAGCGCACAGGCCAAAGCATCACCCATGGCCAAAGTAGCCGTAGTGGAAGACGTCGGTGCCAAATTCAAAGGACAAGCCTCGTGGCTGACCTTGACCACCAAATGACACGTGGAATACTTGGCCAACAAAGAATCGGGATTTCCGGAAATACCAATCAAAGGAATATGATGTTCCAATAAATAAGGAATGAAACGAAGGAGTTCGTCGGTCTGGCCGGAGTTGGAAATAGCTATGACGACATCATCGGGCGTCATCACCCCCAAATCGCCATGGAAGACATCCAACGGATTGATGAAAAAAGCCGGTGTTCCCGTACTTGACAACGTAGCGGCCATCTTGGCACCGATATGCCCGCTCTTGCCCACTCCTGTTATAATTACCTTTCCGGTACAACGGAGCATCAAATCCACCGCTGCATCGAAATGTTCATCCAACTGAGGTATCAAATCCAAAATGGCCTGGGCTTCGTCGCGGAAGCACTTGACGGCAATATCTTTCACTCGGCTCATAGCAATGATGCAATTACGGTTTCCAAATCTTTCAGATACAACATATTCGGGCCGTCGCTCATGGCTTTCTCCGGATCGGGATGCGTCTCGAAGAAATATCCGTTCGCACCGAACGCTTTCGCCGCCAAGGCCATGGCCGGCACGAACTCACGGTTTCCGCCAGTCTTTCCGCCTGCCGCGCCGGGACGTTGTACGGAGTGCGTACAGTCCATGACCACACGGGGCACAAAGGCTTTCATATCCGGAATATTACGGAAATCCACCACCAGGTTATTGTAACCGTAAATATTGCCGCGCTCGGTCAGCCAAATCTCCCTTGCTCCGCTCTCCTGCGCTTTTTCCACGGGGTATTTCATGTCAAGTCCCGACAGGAACTGGGCTTTCTTGATGTTGACAATCTTACCGGTACGGGCTGCCGCCACCAACAAATCGGTCTGACGACACAAAAAGGCCGGTATCTGTAGGACATCCACCACTTCGCCCACCGGAGCGGCCTGAAAACTTTCATGAATGTCCGTCAGAAGTTTAAGGCCGTGCTTCTCACGCACTTCGCCCAACATCTGCAAACCCTTCTCCAATCCGGAGCCCCGATAAGAATGCACCGAAGTGCGGTTGGCTTTATCAAAAGAAGCCTTAAAGTAAATCTCTATATTAAATTTCTGCTTTATCCGAACCAGCTCGCACGCCACCTCGTCCAACAAATCAGCGGATTCAATCACACACGGACCGGCTATAAATATAGGGGTCATGACAATCTGTTTTAATAATATAATGTGCAAAGGTACACAAAAAAAGAAAAAACGCCTCTCTCGCCACTGCTATATTATGTAAACATGAGAAAAAGAACTCTTTTAAGCACAAGTAGAACACGGGAGCCGAAACTATCGAAAAGACATATACTCCTATTTAGAAGTACAGCCTTGACAAGGCCCTTTCCCTAAAAAACATCCGATTAAACTTGGTCAAATAATTTTAATGTCATACATTTGAAAGAAATTAATTGACTTCAAAAACAAAATCTGAATTATACATTGAAAAATGAACTCTTACTCTATCCATACACGAATGCTACAAAAAACAGTTTTGCTGTTCATCTTTCTTTTCAGCCTTCAAACCAAAGCACAATCCGTCATAGAATGGCCGCGAACCGACCAACTCCCGGTTCATGCTGAAAATCACATGTATCAGGATCGGGAAGGGTATATGTGGTATGGTACCATCGACGGACTTTGCCGAGATGACGGCTACACTATCGAAACATTCTCTTCACGGTCGTATCCTGCATTAGCTAACAATTATATCTTACATATAACAGAAGATACAAAAGGACGGTTATGGTTAGGTACCAAAAACGGAGTATACCTTTTGGATAAACGCACTTACAGAATGTCCCCTCTACCGGAACTGGAAATAAAAAATAAAACCGTCACATACCTGTTTACTGCTTCAGACGGACGTATTTACGTCGGGACGAAAGGTTTTTTATTACAATATTCTTCTCATGGAATCCTACAAAAAGCCTTCGACCTTCACCAAAATGGCGACGGATGCGTAAACTACATGTGTGAAGATACAATCGGTGATCTACTGCTTTGCCTGAACGGATTACAAAAGCTCAACATCCGAACGGGACATATCCAGTCTTTCCCTTTTTTGGAAACAAACACATCCTCGATTGTTCAAGACTATACCAAACGTTATTACTGGATTGGCACGTGGGGAAAAGGTATCATACGTTTCGATCCGAAAGCTTCTCCCGAAAAGATGTTCCGGTACGAGGCGATTCCGGTCAGCTTCAATGGCAAAAACAGCCCTAATATATTATCTATCGTACAAGACGACGTATTTCATTACTTATGGGTGACCACAATGGACAATTTGTTTGCCTTCCGTATCCTTTCCGACGGGCGATTGCAACAGATTGATACATCTACAATATTACCTTCCGGCAATAAACTTTTGTTTAAAATGCTAAAAGACCATCGGGGTAACATCTGGGTATCGGCTATAGACCGTAAAAGCTTTATCCTCACCTTCAATAGTGGAAATATTATAAGATATCCACTTCCGAACCCTCTTCGGTCACTTCAATGCAATCCTATGGTTTCTTCACTCTGCATGGACGACAATGCTGTATGGTTCGGTCTCGAACGGTTCGGCCTATATTTGTATGATGAGACAACTGGTACCACTGTACATTATAACGAGTGCCCAGAATCCCAATATTATCCATTCTTGTTTATTAAAAAGATTATCCGTTCCCACATCCCGGGAAAAGTGTGGGTCATGCCAGACGGAGCAACCCAACTGTACGGAATACAACGGAAAGGTTCTGTTATGTCCGTACACGATGTGGTGAATTTAAAGAAAAACAATACATCTCCCGGAGACATCCAGACGCTGTTCGAAGACAACAGTGGAAGATTATGGATCGGAACAACCCATGAGCTATTCGTTTACAACCCACAAGACGGTAATTTGAAAAAAGTATTGGAAGCGCATTCCTTCATCTCCGGCATCACACAAACCCAAGACGGAACAATATGGGCTTGTTGCCGAAATACAGGACTTTACAAAATCAAAGAAGGACACATCTCCTTATTTCCTTATCGCAGAGATTTCACTTGCCTTTCCACGGCACCGGATGGCCGGCTTTGGTTAGGAACGGGACAAGGAGATCTTTTATGTTTCGATAAAAGGGAAAAAGGTATTTTCATTCATTTCAGTGAAATATGTGGCACACAAGACAATGAAATAGGCGGCATCAGAGTGGACTCATACGGATATCTATGGATTGTGACAAACCGTACTTTACAAGTTTTTAATCCATCAAACGGCATGAGTCGAACTTATACGATTTCGGATTCTCCAATAGATATGGAACGTTTCTTTCCTCAGGCAGTGTCTATAAGTGCTGATGGCACATTTTACTTGGGTGGAGTTCCGGGCATCATCGGTATCAAGCCTTTTTCCATGGCCGAAAAAGAAAATCATACCCAAGTACATATCACATCGGTAAAAACGGGTAAGAATATCGTTTTTATGGGAAATTTGCCGATAGAAAACCAATACCCGCAAGCTGAACTGGCATCCGACAGTCGAAATATCAGTATATCCTTCTCTTCTCTGGACTATTTAAATGCTCATTCCATCCGTTATGCTTATAGGATGGAAGGTATAGATAAGGAGTGGAATTATACTCTTCCGGGTGAAAACACCGTCCACCGCCTCCCTTTTTGGTATGAAACCCGGTGGGCGCAAACAATATATATCTTACTGGCCATAAGTCTGATGACAATCATATATAAAATATTACGCAAAAGGTACGAACAACGCAATAAACAAAAATTGGAAGAACGCATGACTGCCTATAAATCGGTACTACTACCGGACGAATCCGGCACATTCCGCTCACCACTCACCGGCACCTCGGAAAAAGACCAGGCTTTCGCTGACAGACTGACGGCTTTATTAGAAGAAAATATCGGCAACGCCGACCTGAAAGTAGAGGATCTGGCTTCCATGATGGCAATGGGACGCTCGGCCTTTTTCAAGAAGGTAAAAGAAATCACCGGATTTCCACCCAAAGAGTATCTACGAATCATGCGACTGAACAAAGCTTCGGAATTATTATCGAATACAGACATCCCCATTGCCGAAGTATCATTAAAAGTAGGTATCAGCGACCCACTGTATTTCAGCAAATGTTTCAAAGCCAGATTCGGTGTTTCTCCTACAGCCTGGCAAAAAGACCACCATCTAAAAACGTAATACGTAGCCCTTTGGACAAAAATCCATAAAAAAGAGACTTTCTTCCATGCCCGTACATTCTTCTGTACGAACTTACACAGTATGTGCAAAGGCTTTTCTTTAACTTTGCTCCGTACAATTCATCAAAAATATCATGAACAAAAAAAGTTTTTTCTATTTATTAGGGGGCTGTATTTCTATCTGCACCCACCTTTCGGCACAAAATCCTCCTATAACTCCTGCATGGGCTTTCGGACATATCGCGTGGGAAGACAGTTTGAACACGGGTCAAGGGGCAATGAAATTAGTAGATGGTTATCTGGAACGCGACATTCCGGTAAGTGCCGTCATCATCGACAGTCCATGGAGCTTGGCATACAACGATTTTAATTGGGATCCGAAACGTTACCCCGACCCGAAAGGCATGATAAACCATTTTAAATCAAAGGATGTCAAAGTATTACTTTGGCTGACCGGTACGGTTAACATAGAAGGGAAAGACACGCCACAACAGAAAAGCGAAACTTATGACTACGTAGTAACCCAAAATTACGGTATCAACCACAGCCACCCCCACGACTGGTGGAAAGGCAAAGGAGTACATATCGACTTTACAAACCCAAAAGCCACGGAATGGTGGTACAGTCAACTGGATAAGGTTTTCATCGACGGGGTATATGGGTGGAAAGTAGATCAAGGTGAATTTTGGTTCGGTGATTTTCTGGATACCTCTATCGGCAAATTAAGTAATGAGCAATTCCGGCCTTATTACTACAACGCCATGTATGATTACACAGTGAAACATAACCCTAAAGGTATCATCATTGCACGTCCGTTCTCACATCAAGGAGGATATGCTGCCAGTGTAGAAAAACTGAATATGGGTTGGAGCGGAGATTTCTCTGGAGACTGGAAAGGCCTGAAAGAACAGATTCGCAATATCTACCTTTCGGCCAAACGTGGATATGGTTCCGTGGCTTGCGAAGTAGGAGGATTTTTCCAAAAACGCTCCGACAAATTGCAATTTGTCCGATATGCTCAATTCGGATGCATGACAGCCTGTATGATTAACGGAGGAGAGAATGGAGCCTTCAGTAATCATCTACCTTGGTATCACGGAAAAGACGTGGAAAACATTTACCGCTACTGCGTATCCTTGCACGACGAATTAATTCCTTACCTTTTTTCCACAGTAGTGGATGCCCATCTAACCGGAGGCTCCCTGATTCGTAATGCCTCATTTGCAGAAGAAAGCCACCAAGTGGGTAATGCCCTTTTTACCAAAGCTATTACTTCCGAAGAAAATACAGTTTCCTTTCACCTACCCACAAACGGAGAATGGATTGATTTCTGGAGCGGAAAAACATACGCAGCCGGAAGTCAGGTCACAGCCACTTATCCTTTAGACCGTTTTCCGTTATTCGTCAAATCAGGCTCCATCATTCCACTCAATATCACAACGCAAATCACCGGATTGGGAGACGAAACGATGAAGCATCGGAAAACCATATTGATTTATCCGAACGGGATAAGCCAAAGCCTGTTACATCTCCCGATAGACGATGGCATTACGTATCGGGATTACCGAGTGATGTATGATGAAAACCGTAAGCTACTGACCGTATCCGGAAAAGACGCGGAATCATACACTTTCATCTTAAAAAACATGCCTAAGGTCAATAATGTGAAGAATGTATCCTCTTGGAAATACGACAAGAATAGAAAAGAACTTCGGATTCAGGCTAAAGGAAGTGAACTGAAAATCCAAATATTATAAATGCGATTTATTGAAAAAACGATGGATCTTTTATTCGAATATAACCATTATCATAATACGATGAACAAGAAAAATATTTTTTGGTTACTGAGCATATATATGTTTACATGTACACCGGTTTCTGCACAAGTGCTGTTTGAAAAGGATTGCCAGACGGAAATTTTCGTAGGCAAAGAAGAGAAAGAAGTAGTACACACCGCATTGGAAATCCTGCAAAAGGACGTGAAGAACGTATTCGATGCCCGACTGGTTCCCGCCTCTGCTCCGGGACATGACATAGAAATCGTGGCCGGAACGGTCGACAATCCGGAAATGCAGGCTTACCTGAAAAGAAATGAAGTAGACCTCCCTCCCATCATGGGGCAATGGGAAGCATTCCAAATTCGCAAGTTAGGCAAAAAGCAAGTTCTCGTCACCGGAAGCGATGCTCGAGGGTTGGCCTACGGCCTTTTGGAAATTTCACGCATGATAGGCGTTTCGCCGTGGGAATGGTGGGCGGACGTGACTCCCGACAAGCGCGACCGTTTCTTTGTCTCCGAAATCAAAGAGGGGCAGCAAGCCCCTTCCGTGCAATTCCGAGGTATCTTCCTCAACGACGAAGACTGGGGACTGACACCGTGGTCTACAAAGAACTTCGAACCGGAGGCTCAAACCCAATATCCGGTCAAAGGACGTTTCAAAGGACAAGTCGGCCCGAAAACATACGCCAAAGTCTTCGAATTGCTTCTTCGGCTACGTGCCAACACCATTTGGCCTGCCATGCACGAAGTGACCATGCCTTTCTATTTCGTAGAAGGCAATCGAAAAATGGCGGAACGCTATGGCATAGTGGTCAGCACATCTCACTGCGAACCCATGATGCGTAACTCGGCTACGGAATGGGACTTAGCCGGAAAAGGCGACTACAATTTTCTCAAGAACCGCCAGGCCGTAGTAGATTACTGGACAGACCGGCTCAAAGAACTGGGACATTCGGATAATATCTTCACGATGGGC
>OHZR01000391.1_pt1 | contig 14109 bp, 15 predicted proteins | sample 1580491 | NCBI WGS metagenome assembly OHZR01 (sample SAMEA3882555, study PRJEB24775) | human gut metagenome | biome: human-associated habitat; feature: intestine environment; material: feces | place: Netherlands | collected 2009/2010 | reverse complement strand
AGCCAACCGTCGCTGCTCTGTAGCGGCTCAATTTGTCCTCATTATATTTTGAAATATCCTCGCCATCTACAATCACCTGTCCTGTTGTCGGAATATCCATTCCGCCAATTAAATTGAGGAGCGTGGATTTGCCCGCTCCCGACGGACCGAGTATGACAACGAACTTTCCCTTCTCAATACTCAAATCAACTCCGTCAAGCGCGCGAAACTCACGCTCCCCTGTCTTGTATACCTTGGTAACATCTTTAAGTTCAACTATCTTAGCCACAGTAATCTCCTCCTTCATGTTATTGCTTTACAACATGAATATAGCACCGTGGTTAGAAATATGCAACCACAATTAGTTATGACTTATTATATTTTTCTAAACTATTTTGCACTCCTTTATAACCGCCTCAACCTCCGACTCACTCACCTCAACAATCTCAGCTATCTGTGCGGCTGTGTAACCATTTTTGTGCATGTTTTTAATAACTTTTTCATTTATTTCTCTCGTCGTTTTCTCTGTCGCTTTCTCTGCTGCCTTTTCCGCATCGGTTTTCAGCTTTTTCTTTTTGGGCACCGTCTGCTCTACCTTGGCTTTTTTCGGGGGAGAACGGGTCTTTTTGGTTGACGTTTCCTCTTTGATGTTCAGCTTCGGTTCGCTCATTTCTGTGCGCCCTCCGAGACTTCACCCAACTTGGTGGTCATAATGCGGTAGAGTTCCAGATCGGTGGGGAAACGGTCCACAAACGGCAGAATGACATTTCCGAAAAACAGCAGCCCTTCGCCCTCGCCGGAGTGGGTCACATAGGAAAGCTGGTGAGGAGAGATGTTGAGCTGCTTTGCGAGAATTTGCCGGTCGCCTGCCGCCTGATTCAGCATGATGATCATGTCTGAATTTTCAAAAATATTCTCGACCTCACGCGAAGAAAGAAGGTCTTTGACGTTCTGCGTTAATCCAGTCGGGATGCCGCCCCACTTACGGAAACGCTTCCAGATCTCGACGGAATAAGCGGCGGTCTGCTCTTCTTTTAAGAGAAGGTGCATCTCATCCATATAATACCGGGTGGACTTGCCGCTGCTGCGGTTTGCCGTGACACGCCCCCACACCTGATCCTGCACAATGAGCATACCGAGCTTCTTCATCTGTTTGCCCAGTTCCTTGATGTCGTAGCAGACGATGCGGTTATTGACGTTCACATTCGTGCGGTGGTTGAACAGGTTCAGACTACCCTTGACGTAGATTTCCAGTGCGGTGGCAACATGGTGGGCTTCTTTCTCGTCCTGTTGGAGCAGGGCGTTGTACAAATCCTCAAGGATGGGCATATTCTCCGGGCAGGGGTCCGCAAAATATTTGCGGTAGATCAGATGCACACAGCGGTCGATGACGGTTTTCTCCACCGGCAGCAGCCCTTCCTTGCCGCCCACCACCAGTTCGCACAGCGAAAGGATAAAGTCGGCTTTCAAGGAAAGTGGGTTATCTTCCTCGGAGTAGTTGGCGTTGATGTCCATGGGATTGATGAACTGGGTACTGTTGGGCGAAATTTTGATGACCTGACCTTTCAGCCGATTCACCAGCGGCGAGTATTCGCCTTCGGGATCGTTCACAATAATATCATCGTCCGTCACCAAAAAAGCGTTTGCGATTTCCCGCTTTGCCGAGAAACTTTTGCCGCTTCCCGGAGTGCCCAAAATCAAGCCATTCGGGTTCTTCAGCTTCTTCCGGTCCACCATGATCAGGTTGTTGGACAGGGCGTTCAGACCGTAGTACAGCGATTCTTTGCCGGACTGATAAAGTTCCTGCGTGGTGAACGGAATGAAGATGGCGGTGCTGCTGGTGGTCAGCCCGCGCTGAATTTCGATCTGGCAGTCTGCCAACGGCAGGCTGCTCATCAGCCCCTGCTCCTGCTGGTAGTCCAGTCTGCACAGGTTGCAGTTGTGTTTCTGGGCGATGCTGGATGCCTGAAAAACATTGTTTTCCAGTTCCTGCTCCGTGCGCCCGGTGTTCAGCACCAGAAAGGTGACAAGGAACATCCGCTCGTTCTGGCTCTGCAATTCTTTCAGCAGGGCTTTTGCATCCCGCCCGTAAGTCGCCAAATCGGACGGCAACACGTCCATGTCGTATCCGGCGCGGACGGCTTTTTTCTGTTCCTCGATCTTTGATCTATCGAGTTCGGTAATCGTGTGCTTGATGGTTTTGATGGCCTTGTTCTGGTCAACGGACTGGATGTGCATGGTAACGATCTGGCTGGAATCCATGTCCAGAAAATCCTTCAGCAACTGGTCGCTCAGGTCAGAAGCCGTGATATTCAGAAAGCTGACCGCTCCGAAGATGCCGCCCATCTGAAAGGTGCGGCTGTTCTTAAACGCCAGCGCAGTGGGGGCAATGGCATCCTTTACGGACAGACCACTGGGCACAAGGTCTTTCCAGTTGAAGTGGAACTTGTTGGCTCCATCCATGTTCAGCATCCCGTGCATCAGCCGCAGACGCTCCGTACCGTCCAGCGGCTTTGCCAGAACGCCCAACCTGTGAAAGTTGTTCATCAGGTCGTTCTGGATGTGCTCCAACCGAGGTTTGACCTGCGCCATGCTGTCGCCCTCGATGCCATAGGTCAGGAATTTGGTCTTGGTCAGGCCGTTGTTGCCCTTGGAAAGCTGCTGCCGCAACATCTGGCTGTACTCGGCTCGCACATCATCAAAGCCATCCTGCTGGTACGGGATGCGGATGGACTTCTCGAAGTCCGCCGAATCGGTGGCGGTATTCACGAAGGACAACTCGAAGTGGATAGAGCTGTCGAAAAAGTTGAGAAAACTGCACCATTCCTCAAAGATGGCGGTCTTGTCCTCCTGCTGCGCCAACTGATAGTTGATATCCTGATACTGGATGGTGCGGGTGTAGTAGCCGGGACGGACACGGCAGGTGCCGTCCTCAAACATCCGCTGAAACGGGATGCTCTCCTGTGCCGTGCGGGGCACTGTGGACTTGGGCGGCTTTTTGCCGTCCTTATTCTTTTTCAGAAACGGAATCATGGGCGTCATCTCCCTTCATAAGCAGTGCATAGTAATTGCGGGTCTGGTACGGACGCACCTTCGGGCGAACAAAGCGCGCCTGAAAGTAGTACCGCAGGATCTTTTCAGCCGGCTGACCGTTTTTCTGGTACATGGCCAGAAAGAACATGGGCAGCATGACCGCCATCATGCCGAGGGTAGCACCGGAATTGCCAGCGGTGTCCCGCAGAACAAAGAACAGCGGCACGCCTACGACTGCCGCTGCACCAAAACAGATAAGCTGCCGGGCGGTCAGGTTGAAGGCTACTTTGGACTTCACCTTGCTGAAATCGCGCGGCACGGAAATATAAGCTGCCAAAATTTCACCTCCGAATCAATGGGCACCCAGCAGAGTTTTGGCGACAGAGCTGGTCTTGAACAGCGAGAAGCAGAGCAGCACCGTGTACCCCACGATGCTCCAGATCGAGTTGATGGCATCCCCGGATATGGCAACATTCTGAAGCAGAACGGCATAGATCGCCACGCAGATCAGGATCAGGAAGCCCTGAAATCCCAGCGCAAACAGAGAACGGAGATAGTTCTGTCCAACATGGGATTGCTCGTGGTTGCCCCATGTTGCCATGGGCACTGGAGCCAGACTGACCATCATGTAGATTTCAATCATTCTTCCGTAGACGATGACGAAAATCACGATGGACAGGATGCGCATGGTGATACCGATGAAGAAGGACTGCAAGAACAGTCCGAACAAGGGTCCTACGTCCATCTGCATCATGCTGGATTGCAACATGGAAAGCCCGATGTCGTTCACCCGTGTGTTGCCGCTGATGATGCCGCTGGAATTTGCCACCACCTGCTGCGTCACATCGAACACCGCCATGATGATGTCGAAGGTGTTGGAGATCATCCAGACCGAAATGGCAGTTTTGAAGATCCATTTCATCAGCAGCGCAGGTTCAAATTGTGCCATGTTATTGTGCTGGGTGATCATCTCGATTAGTTCATAACAGGCAATAAAGGTCAGGATGATGCCTGCAATGGGCAGCACCACATTCCGGGAGAGGGCCTCGATCATAGCGAAAACGCGCGGTTCAAAACTGGATGGTTTGGTGCCGACCTGCTGTGCAATGTTGCCCACTTGGGTGTTCACATCATCAAACAAGCCGGAGAGATTGGACATGATCGCCGCTGTCAGCAGCGACTTGATCCAATCAGAGATTGCTTTGAGAACGGTTTCCACTCAGCGCCACCACCCATCAAGAAAAATGGTTGATAAGGGTCTTGAGCAGGTTGAGCAGAAAAATAAGGTGAGTCAGAATCTGCATAATAGCACCATCCTTTCAAAATAAAGGTGAATATTCGATTTGCAATGCGTTTCCTCTTTATAATAAGAATCCGTTTGCCACGGAGGGGCTGGAAATGCTTGCAAGTAAATATGTACGGGGCGGCAATCGCCGCCCGGAAAAGATTAGCCGAAAAGACCGCTCAGCAGGGGGATCAGGGTGATGCCAATCAGGGCAACACCGCCGCCAGCCATGAGCTGCTTCATGCCCTGACTCTTTACTGATGTGCGATAAAGAAGTAATAGAAGTGTAAAAAATTTTGCCGTTCCTATCCGGCACTTGCGCATTGTGTCGGATAGGTCGGGCGGTTATTCGGGCAAGTCCACCTTGCCAACAAAAGAATAATAAATCTCAATGTCCTGTCTGCGGGTCTTGTTCTCGTCATAGCTGCACTCATGCACAACGATTTTCTCTACAAACTCCCGCAGCAGAGTAGGGGTAAGTTCTTCAAAGCTGGTATGCCGCCGGACAACATTCATAAACTTTTCTGCGTTCACGGTGGCTTCCTGTGCTTTGGAAAGCTCCGCTTGGATAGCAGCGGCTCTTTCTTTCAGCTCCCGTTGTTCTGCTTCATAGTCTGCCGACAGCTCTGTGAAACGCTCGTCTGATATGCGCCCGGTCACGCTGTCCTCATACAGCCGCTTGAAGATAGCGGATAACTCGGCTATGCGTTTCTCGGTGGCTTCCAGCTCCTTTTTCTTGGCGGCGTTCCTGCGCTTGCCCCCGTCCTCGTTCTGCTCAATCAAGAGCTTCATAAACCGGGCTTCATGCTTTGCCGCATAGCTGGTCACTTTCCGCAGATTGGAGAGTACACCAGCGGTCAAGAGGTCGGTGCGGATAAAGTGCGCCGTACAGTCATGGGTGCGTTTCTTGTAGTTGCCGCAGATATAACAGTCCTGCTTGCGCTTGTCCGTCTGGTATCGCTGCTGATACATCACACTGCCGCAGTCTGCACAGAACAGTATGCCGGAGAACAAGCCCACTTCATCATAGCGGTTGGGGCGTTTGCGCTGCTTGCGAAGCTCCTGCACCCGTTCCCATGTTTGGGTGTCTATGATAGGCTCGTGGTGGTTCTCGAAAATCACTTGCTTTTCCGGGGGATTTTCTACACTGTGCTTGACTTTGTAAGAGAGTTTTTCCGTCTTGAAGTTTACCAGACAGCCTGTGTATTCCCGGTTTTCAAGGATATGCACAACGGTATTGGTCGCCCACTTGCACTCATAGCCGGGGTGGTAGCGGCGGGTGCTGCCCGTCCTGCGGTATTCCAGCGTTCCCGGCGTGGGGATTTGCTGCTCTGTGAGCATACGGGCTATCTTGGTCGGCCCGTTCCCGGCAAGGCACAAGCTGTAAATCTGCCGCACAACAGGGGCGGCTTCCCCGTCAATGATAAAATTTTCGTCCTCGTCCATAAAGTAGCCGTATACGGGTTTGCTCGTGACGGGCTTCCCGCTCATACCCTTAGACCGTTTTACTGCTTTGATTTTCTTGCTCGTATCTCTCACCAGCCATTCGTTAAAAATGTTCCGCAGAGGGGCAAAATCATTGTCGCCCTGTGCGCTGTCCACTCCGTCATTGATAGCGATAAAGCGGACGCCTTTCTGTGGGAAAATCATTTCCGTATACATTCCCACTTGCAGATAGTTTCGCCCTAACCGTGACATATCCTTGACGATAACGGTGCCGACTTTTCCGGCTTCAATGTCCGCAAGCATGGCTTGAAAACCGGGTCTTTGGAAGTTCGCCCCAGAATAACCGTCATCTGTGTACCATTGCAGATTGGAAAAGCCGTTCTGCTTCGCATAGGTTTCAAGAATACGCTTCTGGTTTGAAATAGAATTGCTCTCACCTTGCAGCTCGTCCTCGTGGGATAATCTCGGATAAAGGGCGGTAATAAGGTTTCGGGTGGTCTGTCTTAACATAGTGTCCTCCATTTCCGACAGCCAGCCCCACTATTCCGTATGACTATCATACCACACGCCGGGGCTGGCTGTACAGTCCTTTCTGCTTCTTTACGTCCCGTCAAATTGCCGATTTTTGTGTAGCAGCTTCCGCTTCCAGCACTTTCAGCATTTTATCGGCGGCGGTGGCGGTGGTGTCCTGCTTGAAATAGCCGGAAACGACAAGGACAGAATTACCTATGCGGATTTCCGTCACGCAATCCGGGCGGCGGGTGCTGCGGTCATTCTTTGGGGTGTTGGTCATAGGCGGCTCTCCTTTCTGTTCATCAGCTTTTTCAGTTGTCCCATTTTCTCCTGCGCCGTGGCTTTTCGGAAGTTGCTCCCGGTAAAGCGGACAGGAGAACACATTTCAATCAGACGGTCATAAATGCGGGCGTGGGCGGTGTCCTCCGGGTGCTGCAAGTCCTCCAGCGTGAGATTAGTCGTGACGATCAGCGGCCTGCCGCTGCGGTAACGGCTGTCAATCACGTTGTAGACCTGCTCTAAGCCGTATTCCGTTCCCCGTTCCATTCCAAAATCGTCAAGGATAAGCAGCGGGAAGCTGCAAAGTCGGGAGATATATTCATTCCTGCCCTCAAAGCTGGCGGCAAGGTCACCCAATATCAATGCAAAGTTTGTCATGCACACGGGGATTTCACGCTCCATAAGGGCATTTGCGATACAGCCCGCAAAATAGCTCTTGCCTGTGCCAACGCCGCCCCATAGCAGATAGCCAATGTTGCGCTCTTTCATGGTTTCCCAGTTCTCCACATAGAAATGGGCGTGTTCCATTTGCGGGCACTTGCCGTTGTCGTTCTCAAACGTCCAGCCCTGCATAGCCGGGTCTGTAAAGCCCCGCCGCTTCAACCGCTCGACAGTTTCAAGGTGACTGCGCTGTTTCTCTGCGGCTTCCCGTTCCTCACGCTCTGCCCGCTGGCAGTCACATTCTGCCGGGTGGCGGTCACGCCCCAGCCATGCGGCGGTTTCTTTGGGGAAATAGCCCTCTTTGGGCTTGTGGCACTTCCCGCAGTATAAAAGCCCGTCCTCGCCGGTGTAGTCCTCCGGCTCCGGCGTGGTGTCGGTCATATTCAAAATCATTTCATCAAATCCATTCGTCATAAGCTCTCGCCCTCCTTACAGGTATAATCGGGTATGCCCTTTTTCGGGGCTTTCTTGGCTGCGTCCTCCTGCGCCCACTTGAAAATCGTGGCTGCATGGCTCTTGTATTTCCTCCCGCTGGAAGCGATATGGCAGGATAGGCGGTCAATGTAATACTCCCACTTGCCGGGAAGCTCTGTTTTCAGCCCGTCAAGCTCCGTATCGGAAAGAATGACATTGTGGTATCTGCCATAGGCGGCGGGGGCGGGGTGTCCCGTTTCTAACTCTCTCTCTTTTTCTATTTCTATATCTATCTCTTTCTCTATCTCTATCTCTGGTGGACAAATGTCCGCTCGATATGGTGGACATTTGTCCGCCCCTGTCTGCGGCAGGGCTTTTTGTTCCTGCAAAGCCAGCCGCGCCCTGCGCTTGCGCTCCCCCTCGGTAGAGGACTGGCCGATTAAAAGCTCAATGTTGCTCATGTAGAGTGCGCCGCTTGGCAAAGGCTCCACAAGCCCCAGCTTCATAAAGATTTTCAAAGCTCTCTCTACGGTACCTACCTGCTGGCGGGTAATGGTCGCAATCATCTGGGCGGTGTAGGGGATATTCTCGTCAAGCTGCAATTTCCCGCCGTTTTTCAGCGATTTCAAGTACAGCTTCAAGAGAATGTTGGAATAGATAACGCCGTCCTGCATACTTTCCAGCAGAACGATTGCATCATCGTCAAAATAGCTCTCTTTCAGCTTGAGGTAGTAATATTTGCGGTTATCTGCCATAGGCTGCGTCCTCCTTTTTCCAGCGTTTGGAATAATAGCGAGGGCATAGTATGATAACCGCCCGGAAGCTCTGTTTGCAGTCACGGGTGCAGCCCCGGCATAGGTCGTTGTAAGTGATACGGTTGCGGTGGTTGAGGAAGAAAGACCATTCCAGCCGCCGCTTCTTGCTCATTCTCGGCAATGGTAAGCTCCTTTCTGCCGTTCCTATCGGTGTAGCGGGATAGGGGGCATTTTCTGTATGTTCTCGGTATCATTTTCGGGCTTTTTCTGCCCTGTAAGCCCCGTTTGGAAGTCGGGGAGTATTGCGGTAAGGGTTCATATCATACCTGTATTTTTGTAGGGTTTCGGTATCATTTCGGGGCGGTCTTTAACGCTCCTGTTCACGCTTTTTCTGCTGGCTCGGTGCGCCCCTTAAAATCTGGTCGATATTGCGTCTGACTGTCTGAAGCTCCTGCGCCCGCTGGCGTTTCTCCCGGTAGTCGTTATATCCGGCGTTCTTCTGGACGGTAAGCTGCTCAATCTCCCTTTGCAGGGCTTTGCTGGCTGGCAGCTTGGTTATTCCATGCTCCCGGAAATAACGGGCGGCTGTGTCCGCTATGATAAAATCGCTTTCGTGCTGTTCCCGGTAGGCTCTCCGGGCTTTCTCCGATTTCTGCGCTTTCAGACCGTCACGGGCGGGCTTCGTGCCGATATAGCCCAAAAGGTTGCGCTGCAATTCCTTTTTCTCCCGGATAGCGGCTTCCAGCCCTTTCAGTCCGGCAAGGCTCTCCTGCGTGGCGGTGTTGGCTGCGGAAATGGCAGCGTCCAGCTCGTCCGGGGAAGAAAAGCCATACTGCTGGTAGAGCATGAGGGTAGCCGACATCTGTTTGAGGTTGTGCATGGTCGCCCACTTCTCATAGCCCCGTCCTTTCCCCTCGGCTCGCTTGGCGGCTATGTCTACCATGCGCTGTACAGCGTCATTGTTCGGGGCGTTTTTCGCTTCTTTTTTCGTCCGTAAGCGGTCTTTGATACTGCCGGGGTATTCCGCTATGGCTGCGGGTTTTTCGGCGGCTCTGGCGGCGTTCTGCTCCAAAACGGAGAGGACAGCAGCCCGGTCAAAATCGTCCCCCAGCTTCCGGGCGGTAATTGGCTTCGTCCTGTCCGGCGTGAGGTAACTTAGCCGCCCCCGGCTCTCCTTGACGGTCACACCATGCCGGAGAAGCAGGGCGGCAAACTCATCAAAGCCGGAAGCAGCGGCAAGGGCTTCCCGGATAGTCCGGCGCAGCTTCGCCTTATCCGTTTCAAACTTGGTCTGCCGGGGCGCGATACCGTCCGCAGCAATAGGGGCGTTGGCTCTGTCAAGGGCAGCCTGTCCTTTCTTCTGCGCCCAATACTCACGCTCGGTAATGCGTTCTTTGCTGCCGTTCAAAAGGTCTATCTGGTAAAGCCCCTCGCTGTGGCACATCTCCATGACTTCGGCTTTCAGATAGTTCATAGCTGCGTCCGTACAGCGGTGCTTGCAGCCTGCTTTCCTGTCCGCTGGCCTGTCCATGTGGGGCAGCATGGGAACCTCCGCAATCCGCAGACTGTTAATGACGATATGCACATGGATATTTTCGGTGTGGCTGTGTCCGTCCGGGTGGGTGCAGACAAGGGCCTGGTGTCCGGGGAAATGCTCGGCGCAGAACTTCTCGCCCAGCTCCTGCGCCCGATCAACGGTCAAGCCGTTGTCCGGGCCGTCCCGTGGGTCAAAGCTGATGATGTAGTGGTGGCTCTTTACGTCCTCCCGTTTCTGGTTCTTGCCGTAGCGGAGATTGGAGCGCATACAGGCAACGGCAAAATCCTCCCCGCCACAATTCAGAGAGGATATGCGGTAGTCTACCCTCGGTATGAGCCGCCCGTCTGCGTCAAGGGTGGGCTTCATGGTAAACTCGTCATGCTCGAATGTGAGGTATTTTTCAGCGTCCCCGTAGTTGGCATTTTTAGAGCTGATATGTTTGAGTATCGCCAACGGCTTCACCTACTTTCTGCAAGACTTCAAACTTCAAGGCGGCAAGGTCGGCGGCGGCTCCCCGCACTTCCTTTTCCAGCCCCCGGTAGGGGCTTCCGTATTCGTTCAGGCTCCGGGCAATCTGGTTTAAGTTGCCGCCGATTTTCCCGTACTCTGCCGTGAGCTTGGAGAGGGCGGCAAGCAGCCCGTCATTGACCGGGGAAACGGTGACAATGGGGCGTATGGTCGCTTTCCGTATGGCTTGCCGGATAAACTCGGACTGGCTGATTTCATAAGCCGCCAGCCGCCCGGTGAAGTCGGCGTATTCTTCATCGGTCATGCGGGTCTTTACCACATGACGGCGGTGGGGCGTATTGTATTTCTTTCGCATGGTCTGTGACCTCCTTTCTCGCCCGACAGGGCGCATAGCAGGGTTTGGGGAAGGCACTCCCCAACAAGATTCCCGCAGGGGCAAAAATAAGCGGAGAGCGAATTTTGGCACCTCGGTAGAATCTTGCTCTAAGAAACTGCCGCTTTCCTCTACGGCTGACTTTGCGGCAATCCGCAGGGGGCGGCTTGGCTTGTTTCCGTCAATATAGCGATTGCGGTGGCGTGTCCTGCCCGCTGTGGTTTTGCTTTCTTCTACGGACGGAAATGGAAAATGCCAAACGCTCCCTTGGATTTCTTCATCACTACTACGGTAGCCCCATACCTTTCTTCCAAATGGCTGCGGTATTCTTTTCATCACTACTACGGTACGCAAGACCGTTTTGGGCAAATTTCCCCGTCACTTTCTACAACAACAGGAATGTGCGGTCTGCCAAAAATGGGCGCAAAAAAAACGCCACGGACTTTCAAAAAATCTGTGGCGTTGCAGCTTGGTCGATATTCAATTTTCATTTCCATAATGTGAGGGGAGCGACAGCACTTTAGTCTGTCGCTCCCTTGATTACCCATCAGCGGAAACAGGCAGGGCTGTCAACGGCGGCGCATTTATGCGCCGTTCATCTTGACCGTTGACTGCTCCGGCTGATTCCGCTATTTGTTGTGGGATTACAGCTACATTCAAATCTTTTGCGCTGATTAGTGTTTCTTGTTTGCATTTCGGACAGAACAGAGGGAAATTTTCAAGTATTGTATCGGGGCGTATCTTTGTTCGTGTTTTATTTCCACAAATAGGGCAAAGCACCCACCTATCAGGCGATTTAATCATTTTAATTTTCATTATTTAAGGAAAGAAATGTAAATTGTGAAGTTATCGGGAATGTAGCTGATACTCAATCCCTTTTCGCCATTTGACAAAAGCGTACCGATAGAAACATAGTCCTGTCCCTCAATTTCTTCCGACACTTCCTCTATTATAGAAAACCCCTCTTGCTTCAAAAGCTCTAAATAGTCGTTATAGTCGGTTTCGCTTATATCCACAATACTGATACTGCAATTCTCATGTTCCGTATCAAGCATAGCCCAACCGACCGTACCGGACGGGACGGGAAGCCCCTCGGTGTATTCATTCACAGGCCATACACCCGCGTCAAGCATGGTATTGCTTTCTGTTTGTGTATTGCTTGGATTATCCGCAGCGGACGGCGTATCTTGATTGGAACAGGCAGCCAAAGAAAGCATAAGTAAAATAGCGATTATTGAAACAAATTTTTTCATAGCTACCTCCTGTTTTTGCGGACGGTTCGGATAATTTGAATGATTGCGATTGTAACCGCGATTACACCGACTGCCAAAATGATTTGTGAAGCGTCAAATCCAAAAGCTCCCTCAACTTGAATGTTTGTCATTGCGTCTGCTTGTCCGATTGCCCCGTCCGGCACTTTCCCGGATTGGGTAGTGGCGTAAATCACAAACGCTGCAACGGCAACGACAAGGGCTGCAACGCTCGAAATAATCCCTTTCCGTTTCTGCGGTGCTGCGCTGTCAATGCCTAACTGCTCGGCGGTATTCTCTGCAAACTCTTTGGGAGTGCCTAACCGTTCGATTACCTGTTGTTCCGTTTCGCCATGCTCCAACGCAGAAGCAAAGACTTCATTCAGATCACGCACGACCTCTTTTTTTGCTTTGCGTGTTAAACTCAATTCCTTTTCCACTTGCTTAATGTATTGCTCTTTCATTCTGATACCTCCGCTGTTTGATAGGTGGCAATAAAGCCATTTACACAACTTTCATAGCTCGCCCAAAATAAAATCAGCTCGTCTAATACCTCTCTGCCCTTATGGGTAAGGGAGTAGTATTTTTTTGATCCGCCATTTGCCGCTGCCGGGGCTAATCGGCATTGGATTAACTCGGCTTCCTGCAAACGATACAGAATAGGGTAAATCGTTCCCTCTTTTGCATAGCCCAAAACGGACGCGCTGTTATTTAGCTCTGTAATGATTTCATAGCCGTAGGTTTCTTTGCGTCCGATCAAGCACAAAAGTATCATTTCAAGAGAGCCTTTTTTGAATTGCTGCACATACCTGTTATCCATACTCTCTACCTCACTTTAGTTTTGCTATTTAGCGTTCCTAAATAGCAAAACATATTATAACTCCCGGAGGTGTTCAAGTCAATAGAGTTTATAGAAATGTTACAAATGCTTTTTAGACTTTACCCTATAATTTGCCTTGCTCGGAATAGCGGCGGGGCTGACTGTCCTTGTCCTGTTTTGTTGTGCTTCTTTATTAACCATGAGCATTGGCGCCGGGGTTGTCGTTGCCGTAGCCTTCCATGAGGTTGACAACACCCCACACTGCGAGACCGGCACCGAGGGCGATAACGAGCGTCTGAAGAACCGTGACAGCCTGATTGATGAAAGCCATAGATTTTCCTCCTTGATTTGAAAAAGATTGGTTGTGTATTTTTGAAAATGGGCATAAAAAAAGAAGCCCCGTCGCTGTTCTGCTTTGGGAGCCATCAGGCTTTACCCACTGCGCAGTGCAGCGACGGGGCTTTAATCCGCTTCGACCTCGCCCATATCATAGAGGTCGAATGTGTCATCGGGCTTGACTACCAGCTTGTGCTGCCGGTACTTCTCGATGTCAAAGGCGTTCCGCTTGTTATAGTCGGAGAGCTGCCGGTACTTTGGATGCTTCGTAATGTCGTATTTGTTACTGAGAAAAGGTCTCACGCCTCGAAGCTGCAAAATACACTTGGCTCCGTCCATGACGGCGATCTCATCCTGAGACATCAGTTCCTTGCCGGTTTTCTGATAATTCAAGCCATAGGAGTTGTTGTTGGAACGGGTTTCTGAGGTGTTGTAAAGGTCGATTGTCTCCTTGCCCAGCACCTCGCTGATTTCCTTGAGGGTCGATTTTTCTTTTCCGCCGAGGAAAAGTGTGCAGTCACAGTTGCCCGTGATGGTGTCAGCCGCATCCTTGTAGATGGTCTTGAGCTGAGACTGGGACTGCAAGATGATTGACGCCGAGATTTCCCGGCTTCGGATGGTGGCGATGAGCTTATCAAACTTCGGGATTTGACCGATGTTCGCAAACTCATCGAGCAGACAGCGCACATGAACGGGAAGCCGTCCGTTGTAAACGTCATCTGCTTTGTCGCACAAAAGGTTGAAGAGCTGGGAATACATGATTGCCACGACGAAATTGAAGGTGTCATCGGTATCGGAAATGATGACGAACAGCGCCGTCTTCCGGTCTCCGATGGTGTCCAGCTCCATCTCATCGTAGCTCATCAGCTCCCGCAGCTCTGCGATGTCGAAGGGCGCAAGCCTTGCACCGCAGGAAATCAAGATCGACTTAGCGGTTTTGCCAGCCGCCAGCTTGTATTTGCGGTATTGCTTGACCGCAAAGTGGTCAGGGTCGCGGGCTTCCAGCTCATCGAACATGACATCCACTGGGTTCTTGAAGGTCTCATCGTCCTCTCTGGCTTCTGAGGCATTGATCATTTCGAGCAGGGTAGTAAAGTTTTTCTCGTGGTCGGGTGCCTCGTACCAGATGTAGCCGATGAGAGCTGTGTAGTAGAGCTTTTCCGCCTTGACCCAGAAATCT
>OHZR01000342.1_pt1 | contig 15351 bp, 14 predicted proteins | sample 1580491 | NCBI WGS metagenome assembly OHZR01 (sample SAMEA3882555, study PRJEB24775) | human gut metagenome | biome: human-associated habitat; feature: intestine environment; material: feces | place: Netherlands | collected 2009/2010 | reverse complement strand
CACCGGAGCCGGCAGCATTGGCGCCAGGATTTGTGGCATTGGCGCCATCGTCGCCGGAATTTGCGGCATTGACACCGCCGTCGCCGGAATTTGCGGCGTTGGCGCCATCGTCGCCGGAATTTGCGGCATTGATGCCATCGTCGCTGGCGTTTATGGTAATGTCACCGCCGTTGACCACGACGCGTTTTCCTTCCAGGCCTTCGTTGCTTTTTTCAACAAGGATCGTTCCGCCACGAATGATGGTGTCGAGCTCCGCATGGAAACCGTCATCACCGGAGTTTACGGTGATGGTTCCGTCATCGACAACAATGCTGCCGGTTGCATGGAAGCCGTCCTGTTCCGCCTCGATCGTAAAAATTCCACCGGCAATATAGATATTTCCAAGCTCTGCGTTATCCGCATTTTTCGCTTTGACTGCACTGTTTGCAGCATCAATGTCAAAGCTTCCATCCAGAATTTTAATCTGATTTTTGGCTGTGATCCCGTTGTCCGCAGCGGCGATTTTGTAGGTTCCGCCGGTAATCACAAGGTCATCTTTGGATACAATCCCGTGCTTGTAGTCTGCCTCGATGGTCAGACTTCCTGTCCCGTTGCAGACAAGATCTGATTTGGAGAAGATAACGCCGTCTACCGTGTTGTCGTCAATCTGAGTGTACTCGTTTCCACCGCCAAGCGCGTTGCTGCTGTTTTCAGCAAGCGTGATGAAAACTTTGTCCGCTTCGCGAACGTAGATGGCAGCATTTGTCTCACAGTTGATATGGACTCCATCGAGTACGATCTGAACCTTGTCGGAATCGGATGCATCTACGATAATCTGGCCATCCTCAAGTGTTCCGCTTACGACGTAAACACCTTCTTCCGTGATGGTAATTGTGCTGCCGTCTGCTTTGGCTCCGCTGCCGGAGACGGTAGCTGTCGTCTTATTAAGTGTAATTTTTACGGCTTCTGATGCTTTATAGCTTCCGCTCTTCTCACGGTCTGTGAATTCGGTGTCGATAGTGGATTCGGTCAGTTCCAGGTCAAAATTAATATCGGAAGCACTTTCCATTGCATTTTCCGAAGCTGTGCTCTCTGATGTGGCCGCCGCGTTGTCGGCAGATGTTTCGCCGGTTGACTCTGTACGGGCAGATTCGGCATTTACAGAGCTGGAAGATGTCACTGCTGTGCCGCATCCGCCGAAGGCCAGCGATGATGCAAGAAGCAGGCTGACGACTGCGCCGGTCTCTTTTTTTCTGTTTTTTTTCTTTCTGTTTCGATTCATTATAATTCCTCCCTTCCGGTCTGCGCACGACTGCACAGGATTTCAAGGTTTCCGTTTCTGCAGCAGAGCTGGTCAATCATGTTTTTCTCTTCGCCTTCCTCGCGGAATACGATGCGATACTCCAGCTTGAAAAGACTTCCCATATTCGTGGTTTTTACCTGTACAAGCTCGCAACGGGTCAGATACCTGGCAAAGATATCGTCAAAAACACTGGTATAATCAAGGGACTCCGGTTCCAAGATTTCCATTGACGAGCATGATCACCATCTGTACGATCACAGGCATCAGAACAAGCGTGACAGCAAAGCTTTTGGTGCATTCGCTTTTGTACCTGTAAACAGCAGCGATCAACAGTCCCAGAATCAGAGACACTGCTGTGCAGGCAAGGAACTGACCAAAGGTGAAGGCGGCGGTTGTTTCTGTAAAAACGGAACTGAATATTGTGTTAAGCATAGCAAATTCCTCCCAGAATTTTTTTATTTTCTTGTCTATTCAGAGCCCCATCTCGATTCCGCTTACGCTACATCGCGATGTTGCTTCTATTTTGCATGGCTCTGAATAGTTACATTTTCTTTTTTGTGAAGCAGATTATGTTTGAAAAAGGCTTTTCGCAAGCTGTGAGTCCACCCACTGCTTCTTGCTTTTCGCAATGGCCGCAGAGGACTTACCTGATTCAGCTAACAGAATGCTGTTTTTGATACGGTTTGCCGGATATCTGTGAATGGTATGAAAGCTTTTTCTTCTTCTTTTTCTTCTGATGCTTTCTGATTTTCGATCTGATAGGCAAAGCCGTATTTAGAAAATGATGCCGGATAGATTGCAAGATCATCCAGAATTTTGCTGAACCATAGGGGCACAGCACCTGGTGTTTTCACCTCCATGAGATACCAGCCTGGTTCTAAAAGCCTGGTTCCTTCCGTTGGACCGTCAAGACACAGATTGTCGGTACGCCATCGGATATTGGTGTCTAAGGTAACACGAAAGTTCCTGTCTTCCATGCAGAAGCAGGCGATGCGGTCGTAGGCGATGTACATAGCGGGAGCAAGCCCCCGGTAGTAGTTGCGAAACCAAGTGATTTCGTGGAGAATCTGGCTGTCGAAGCCCGGTTCTGATTTTCCCGCAAGATAGGGAACCGCTTCTGATAATATCATGCGCTCGCGACGTTTGTAGACGATTCCTTCATATTTTTTCTTTAGTTCTACGTATATGGGGCTGGTCTCTTTGACCGGACCATAACTGCGGAGTCGCAGTTTTTCTTTGTAGACGGGTTTTTCCAGCGAACGGCGGATGAGCTGGTGATCCGGGGTATCGTAATAGAGGCTGCAGATGGTATCAAGGCCGTATTCATCCATCTGCAGATGACCCGGAAGGCTCTTGCGAAGCTTGCGAGCCATGATCGGGGAAAGCATGTATTTTGTTTCATACCGTTGGAAGGTCATGGGAATCTGTTGGCTTTGCATCATAATCGATTGATCCTTTCGTTTGATTTACTTCCGGAAATGTTTTTTACACTTTTAAGTATAATGAGAAAACTTTAAAGGAACCTTAAAGAATGGACGGAAAATGTGAAAGCTTTGTGAAAAGACGGACCTCTGTAATCCGGATCGCTTTTTGAATACCATATAAAAAAAGAAAGAGCCCGTTTCCGGACAAATTCGTTGGAAGCGGATTTGTTCGGAACGGACTCTTGCAGCCGATATGCAAAGTCATAAAACATATAAAATAGGAAAAGCGTCAAAAATCATCTTGGCCAGCGCTCTTTTCTGGACATGAGTGGCGCGAATGGTACATGAGGATGCGTCTGGTACCAGTAAGCTGTGGTAGCGACATCATCCTGACGTTCAAAGAGACCTCCATGACTGACGCCAATCTGCTGCAGGGTTACCTTAAGATCCTTCTCAAAAAGGATAGGATCAAGAAGGTGCCAGCGGTAGAAACTGCGTTGTGGCATCTGATCATCATTGTGGTAATCATTATGAAGGAAGGTATCGTGGCTAGAGTAGTAAGGATAGCCAAGATACGGAGTACAGTACTGATTTTCAACGGTTTGGCCATTTTGCTGTGTTGCAAAGCTCCAGGCACCGCCGAAGTAATCTTCTGTTCCGGTTCCGCAAATGGTTGGATAATCCTTGTCTCCATCGATGTAGAATTTCATCTCACCTTCTCCGTACCAGTAGCGTTCGAGGCTGGTCAGTGCAAGATAAGTTCCAACGTACTGGCCTTTCCCTTTGATGTTGTCGAGGACAACGTAGTCTTTTGCCTTTTCCGTGATGCGCTGACGACGCCACTGGGCATGGAAATAGGCAGCATCCTCCGGAACCGTTGTCAGGCAATAGTCGATCTGATAAAAGAAGGCCGAAATCGGCTCATCACACTGATTTTCAATGGTAATACGGGCGTTTTTACGGAACGGCATCGGGAAATAGCTGTTGAAACCACGGGTCGGATTGACAGCAATCGGGACTGAGTTTACCTGGTAGGAAACACCGAAGCCGCAGCAGAAGAAATCGCCAAGCGGGCATTCAACGGATGGAAATTCTTCATCGTCCCAGTACATGCGCAGAACAAGATCCCGCAGAACATAACGGTTACGTTCACTGGTACGGTCTGTAACGGTGATCCAGATGTGCTGAATCATGCCTTCTCCCTGGATCTCACCAAGTGTTACGGTCTCTCCTGCTTCTATTTTCGGGATACACGGGGAACCTTTTCTGGACGGACCAAGATCGCTGGATGCCATGCCGCCTTTTCCTTTTTCTCCGTTCCGGTTTTCCCAGTTGATGGAACGGGACTGTCCGTTTTTCAGCCGGAAAATATTCTGTAAACCACAATCAAACATCATATATTCCTCCTACTCACAAATGAGCAACTGTCTTTTAGGTTGAATTGAATTCATTCAAACAATTCCGCTTAACAGGTACAGTCTCCACCCATGTTCCAGTTGATTCCTTGAAGGGGATTGCTTGCAAAGTTGTTATTATTGTACACTTTTATTTGTATAAAAGCAATGTGCTACTGCCATAAATCTTTAGCACCACACTTATGAATGCATAACCACAACATGAATTTTAACAAACAGACAGATAAGCCGACTCAAAAAGAAACATCATTGTACCAGCAAGCAGTGCGTCCGCCTATACAAACGCCGAGGGTTCCTCCCACATGGGAAGGGATTCCTCGGCGTTCTTCATTTCATGCTTTTTGATTGCCCGGTCAACAGTATCACGCGCCTTACTGCAATGCACAGATCACAGCCACTGTTTCAGCACATCGTTCAGCTTATTCAAATCAAGCGGTTTGGCGATATGCTCGTTCATGCCGGTGTTCTTTGCCAGTTGCACGTCCTCGGCAAAGGCATTTGCCGTCATGGCAATGATGGGCACTTTGCCCCGGCTGCCGGCAAGCGCACGGATCGCAGCAGTGGCTTCGTAACCATTCATGATGGGCATCTGGATGTCCATAAAAATGAGATCGTACCACTTTTCTGGCGCTTCCATCACCTTTTCGACTGCAATTTTTCCGTTTTCGGCGCTGTCGATGGTCACGCCCGTCATGCCTATGATCTCGGTTGCGATCTCACGGTTCAGCTCGTTATCCTCCACAAGAAGGATCCGCTTACCCGCATAGTTTTCCTTCGCAAAGTCTTCCAGATAGTTCCGGGCGTTTTCCTCCTTCTTCCCGGATGTAAACTGCCGCAGAGTTGCCGTCAGACGGGAACGGAACAGTGGTTTTGCCATAAACGCATTCACGCCCGCTGCTCTGGCTTCTTCTTCGATCTCGCTGAAATCAAAGGAAGTCAGGATGATGATCGTGACGTCCTCCCCAACGCATTCCCGAATCCTTCTGGCCGTTGCGATGCCATCCATCTCCGGCATCTTCCAGTCCAGGATCACCGCAAAATAGTCACTGTTGGTCTCATGACGCGCATAGCAGCGCTCCACAGCTTCCTTACCGGTCAGGACCCATTCGCCCGCTATGCCGATCTCCTGAAGGGTTGCAACGGTGCTTTCGCAGCAGGTCTTGTCATCGTCCACGACCAGTACCGGCAGATCGAGCAGTTCTTTTTTCTGTTCCTTCTCGTTCTCCTGAAGCTTCAGATAGACCGTGACCGTGATCTTCGTTCCCTTGTTGGGAGCGCTTTCGACCTGAATGTCACCATTCATCAGGTTGACGATGTTTCTTGCAATGGCCATGCCAAGACCGGTGCCCTGCACCTTGGTCGTCCGGTGATCGTCTGCCCGGCTGAACGGCTCGAACATGATCTTCTGGAATTCCGGCGTCATACCGATGCCGTTGTCCTCGATGGAAAACTCGTAGCAGCCAAGCTCCGAGAAGCCGTTCGGTTTTTCCTTGATCGTAAGGGTGATGTTTCCTCCATCCGGGGTATACTTGACGGCGTTGCTCATCAGGTTCACAAAGACCTGCTGGATGCGCAGGCTGTCGCCGCAGACAGCTTCGTGCTCGATGTGCTCAACATGGGCTTCGAGCTGATGGTGGTGCTCGTCGATTGCCGGTTTTGTGAGGGTGAGCAGGTTATCGACCAGCTCCGGCAGGCTGAAATCCTCCTCGGCAAGGCTTATTCGCCCGCTCTCGATCCGAGCCATGTCCAGCACTTCATTGATCAGTCCCAACAGATGACGACTCGACTTTGTGATCTTGCCAAGGCACTCGACCACCCTGTCCTGACTCTCGATATTCGCACCCGCAATGGCGGTCAAGCCAACGATTGCATTCATCGGTGTACGGATATCATGGGACATATTGGAGAGGAATTCCGTCTTGGCGCGGCTTGCGTTTTCCGCCGCCCGGTACGCATCCTTCAGTGCCTTATGGGATTCGATCTCGGCCTTTTTCTCCTGTGACACATCCATAGATGCCAACAGTGCTTTGACCAGCTTTGTGCCATCCCACTCCAGCGGAATGAAGGAAGCGATCTTATAGGTGTTCTCATCCATGGAGCAGTATTCAAATTTGTAGATGTCGTTCTCATCCTGCAAATTCTTGCGGATATTTTCCGGCGAAAACAAAGCAGCCAATGCGTCCAGCGGTTCCAGTGTCTTATACTTTGCAACCACCTGCTCCACAAAATCATGGTAGGTTCCCGTCGGCGCGTATATCATTTCACCTTGCAGATTATAGAACCGATACCGGTCATTCTCCAGATCGCAGACGACAAAGCGGTCCAGCAGACGCACCATACTCTTGATCAAAAGATCCATCGATGCGTTATCTGAGGCCATCTGCATCCGCCGTGCCGTCTCTGCTTTGGACTCTGTGATGTCCCGCAGAAAAATCATCGCATATTCGGAATCTTCAATCTCGCCGCGCATGACCACGTTGCTGACCCATCGTTCCTCCCCATCCAGAACGATGCGGCACTCCTGACGCAGCTCCGTCTCAAGCCCCTTTAGTTTTTCCGTGATGTAGGCGCGATTGTAGAAATCCGTTACAGACTTTTTGTCCTCTTCAACCACATAGTTATCCACAAGGAATCTGACTAGTCCATCCCATGTGTGGTTCTGCTCAAAGGCCGTCATCAAAGAGGGCTCCACTTTGAAAGTGTCAAAGGTGTTCTTTTCCAGATTTACATAGTATTCGCAGAGGTTTGCGCTGGTAAATGCACGGTGAAATGCCGCTGCCCGCTGCGCCTGCATCCGGCTTCTTTTTTCCGCGTCAATGTTGCTGATGATTCCGGCAATTCGATTGGCCGAGCCATCCAGACGGCGTATCACCTCCGCCGATGCCCGGAACCACTGGTATTGGCCATCCTGCATTTTCAGTCGGTACTCAACATTATATTTTGTAGTATTGGTTTTGTCCGCAATCGTTTCCAAAAGCAGCTGCATTACCCGGTCATAGTCCTCCGGGTGCAGAAGGTTCGACCACGAATCCAGTTTGTTCGGAAAATCCAGAATGTCATGATATCCAAGGATCTGCCGGAACGCATGGCTCCAGTTCACATGAACGATCTCATCATTTTCATTGCACTCAAAATACCATAGTGCAGAATGGATGGATTCATTAACCAGCGCAAGGTTCTCATACGCCCAGTTCATCTGTACTGACATGATCCAGATCGGTGTTCCATCCGTATCGACTGCATCTTTTTTGTAGAGACGCACATAGACGGGAGCCCCATCTGCCGTGAGGAACTGGCTTTCTCCTCCGCCCTGAATCTGACGAAAGCGTGCATTGTCAAGGAATGCGGCATCTTTCTTATAGAAAAGATTCTTCAGCGAACCCTTTGTCTGCTCCATCAGGGATGCATAGCTGTGGTTCAGATTATGCAGCAACAGATCACTGACCGACAGGATCGACAATTCGGCATCATAGTACCCGGTAATGGTTCCGACACCGCCATTATGATAGATCGTCTCCTGCATGGCCTGAAATGCATTTTTTCCCAGCCTTACCGTATCGGAAGTGTAGATTTCATCTGTAAGTCTTCTATCGAATTTCATTTTCATCCTCGTAGGGTTTTGATTCTGCCGCGCACTTCAATTCTGGTATGTCTTTTATGGTCAACTGGCATACTGATTTTTGATCAAGCTTGTACAGTATAACTAGTATAGTATACTTGCGCAGCGTTTCGATTTCAAGCGCTAATTGGCATTGGCTGTGTAAAAAAGAGAGGCCAATCTGCGTGAAAATTTACGCAAGTTGATCCCTGTACTTTTCCACGATCCGGCTATCCGTATAGACAGTCGCCCTGCGATGCGGTATACTCGAACCAGATCAACATTTTCAGGAGCGGGAGACCATTTTTGACGGTGTGCCTGCCCGACGTCAGGAAAAAGGGCAAGCCCTCCTTCATAAATTACAGTAACCGTTTATGATACTATGGGGAGGGGTCGGCATGTTTTTATCTCTTCTGCAATTTTTTGCCACAAAGTTTCTGTTTCTTGCGCTTCATCTGGAAAGCGGCAGCTTTCCCCGCCCGCTCAGCCCGCAGGAGGAGATCAAGACCTTTTCCGCTTTGCGGGAGGGCGACCCGTCCGCCCGGGAAAAGCTCATCCGTCATAACCTGCGCCTCGTGGCCCACATCGCCAAAAAATACTACGCTCTCCCCGGTGAGCAGGACGATTTGATCTCCATCGGCACCATCGGCCTGATGAAGGCCGTGGACACCTTCGACTCCACCCGCCGGGCCAGATTTTCGACTTACGCCAGCCGATGCATTGAGAATGCTATCCTCTCCCCAGCGCACTTTGGGATGGAAAAGAGAATCCACCTCTTTCACGCAATGACGCATCTACGTCAAAATGGATTTTTTGGAGCCGAGAGAGCGGTTCCTTTTTTCTGCTTCAGAGGGTGTCATGTGAGGGTTGTGGTCTAACCCCTCTATACATCTTACAGGTAACTTTGGCAGGCCCCCGCACCACCGTAGAGGCGCAGGCGTTCTACCGTATGTACCACTCTTACGCCGACATCCCGAACCCATGGGACCGTCTGCGTTGGTGCCGCTATGGTCTTGACCTGCTGCAAAAAGAGGTTGCTGCCATGGTTGGCATGGAGGAATGGCTCTATCGGGATCTGGAAAGCGGCACATTTCACCGCAGCTTTACGCCGGAACTTGCGGACAAGCTCGCCGCCCTTTACGGCATCCCGGTGGAGGACATTCTGGACGACTACACCCTGTTTCTGCACCGGGGCGGAGGAGCCTTCCTCCGCAGATACCGGGAGGCAAAAGGCTGGAACCGTCAGCAACTTGCCGACCACGCAAAGGTCAGCCGGACAAGCATCCGCTGCTGGGAAAACGGACAAAAGACCATCGGTCAGAAGTGCTTTTGCCATCTGGTGGAAAACCTTGGTTCCGATTTTCCATCTATGCTTCGCATGTGAGGTATGGTAATTTTTCTCCGGCCAAACGAAAAAGCTCGTCTGCAAGCCACGATATGTGGCAGCGCAGACGGGCTTTCGTTATGGAATCATTCTGTTTCAATTATTCTGATATTCGCTCTGACTTACATGGCGTTCCGTAAAACACGCAGTCGTTCTTCAAACGTTGCTTTCCATGCCGGATGCTCGGAGAATACGGTGTGCTCCACCTGACGGACTTGGTTCAGTCCGATGTTCCGCACCGCTTCCACTGCAGCATCTTTTTGGCTCAGATGGCGTTTTCCCACGGTCAGACAGTTTGCGCCTTCTGGCGTGTCGTACTGCTGAAACGCCCGGTTGAAGTCCATCAGGTCATGCAGACGGATGGGCTGATTGGTTTCGTTGTCTACCAGCAGACCCCAATTTTCCCAATGACGGTCGGTATTGCCCACCAGATAATCCAGAATGTTCATCATATAGTAGCTGGGAGCATCCAACTCTAAGATCTTATCCAGCGTGTTCCAATCATGGTTCGTGCAGTAGACGTCATAGGCTGCATAGGTCACAAGACTGTATCGCTGAGATGTCATGATTTTGCTGATAGAAACCGGCTCATTTTCAAACATCCCCTGCTCATACAGTACCTGATGGCAGTCAAAGCACCGGCAGATTTTGCTTGCCAGCACTTCACGTTCCACCGCTTCCCTGCCACCATCCTTGTAAAGATAGAAGCCATCCTCTTTTCGCACCCACGCCTTGGGGTACAAGCCGCCCGTAGACAGGTCATTTGCCAGAAGATGGGCGTTTGTCACCGTCATTTGGTGCCCCCGCAGCGCAATATCCACAAGCGCATTGCTTAAGGAGTGTGCAAAAAGGTTGATATCCTCGAATCGAATCTTCTCGTTTTCTTCTTTCACCCAGAACACATCCAGCAAAGACAGACAATGGTAGGATAATGCAATCTGTGCTCGTTCCCTGTCCGTAACACTCTGAGATGCACCGATACTGTTCAGGATTTCCTTGGCGTAGGTGCGATCCAACGTCAACATCCGGGAGGCGCACCAATAGTAAAAGTTCGTTACATTATTGATGCGCTCGTCAAAATCATCCGATTCCACCAGAACCAGATCATAGGGCATGAAATCCTCGAGGCAGACCCTGCATTCCCCTGTCGTGCTGAGTTGTGCCACACAGCTTTCCCGGTGCATGATCTCGTAAAACATGGTTTTCATCCCTCCCTGCGTTCTGTGTCTTGCTCTGTATTTATATTACCTTCTTTTTTCACGGGACGCAAGAGCTTTTACTTTTCAAAAAGCTTTTTCTGCTGCTCCATCAGGACGGTTTCGATACGCTCTTTCAGCAAAAAGTGGAACTGTTTTGGGTAATAGCATAGATATTTATCGAGGATCGTATCGATACTTGCTCTATCAATATTCACCTCAAGCTGCTTCCCATAAAGAGCTTGTGCCGTATGCACCGTCTGCGTAAAACGGGATTTGAACGGAAGGCACTGTGCCTTTGTCAGATATGCTCGGCTTTCAATTTCAGGGCTGTACAGAGCAAAATCCAGTAAGAACGAATCTCCGCAGTCAAAAATCGGGCAGGGCTTATAACGGGATCTATCCCGGATCAGCGCAATGTTGTTCAGATGTCTGTCCTGATTCAAAAAAAGTGCATCGATCTCAAACAATGTCGTAAGATATGCGCCCATATTCTGCATTCTGGTTGCCTCTCCCATTGCATCCACAAGAAGCCGGATTCTCTCTTTTAGGCTTGTCCTGCGGTTAAATTCTTCCAGATAGCCTGTTCCCAGACTGTTCTTCAGGATCGTATTTGCAGTAATAAGGCTCTCATCTTCCCTTTTGAAGTTTTCACTCACAGAGACCACTCGTTTCAAGCCATGAACCTCAGCCGTATCGACCCAGTAATTTGCTACGGAGATTCCCGGCAGCCGAGCCGCATTCGTGAAATTGCGCAGGACTTCACTGGAAACAGCTTCTGCCAGTGCCTCAAAGCAGCCATCATCCACCTTATACCAGAGATTTTTCTCCGTATCAAACCATTTTTCCTGATTTCCGCGCGAAGTCGTCACCACAACCCTGTCGTTGGTATGCAGCGTCAAATAATTTCCAGCCATTTGTGATCCTCCGCCATTCTTCCCTGCGTCTTTTCAACAAGCAGAACCGGGTCATATTCCGGAACGCCAACAGCATCCAGATAGTAATCCAAGCCCTTTCGTGTTTTCGGAATGCATCGGTCTGCCAGAAAGGCCAGGAAGTCTTCCCATGAGGGCGTTTCGTTCACACCAAACGCAGTATCCAGTATTTCGTCAACTTTGTTTTCGATGCAGATCTGCTCCGCTGTAAAATCTGCCAAAATCACGGTACACAACGTATCTCCGTCATAATACCGATATTCTTTCAGCTGATGTCCTTTCTGTTCTGCATTTCTGCGGAACAGTTCCGGGTCTGTTGATGCAAGCGGTCGGACGGTGATTTTTTCACCGTCAAAAGAAAGTTCTACCCGGTCCTCTTTTGAAAGCCCCATCGCATGAAGCCACACTGCCGGGAGATTGACCGAATACTTTTCTGCATTCTTTCCTGCTGTTCCCCCGGCTTTTCTTCTCATAATTTTCACGCTGCGACGATTCATGCACTTCACCTGCCCTTACAAAAAGAATACCATATTGGCCGCCAACAATCAATGATTTTATTTTGTCAGCAAAATTCCAAAAACTTATGTAACACAAAAAGCCCCACGCTCAACACTGCCTCTGAATCTGACCGTCTCTGGTCAGAGCAGAAAAGCATATGTTGAGCGTGGGGCTTTGTTTATCGGCTCGGCTGCCAGCCGGGCTTTTGGTGTTCCTTGGGTTTGTAAGTTCCTTTGGTAGTATCGATCACCGCCTGCAGCAATTCGAGCTTCTGCCATGTGGGGCAGTTCAGACGGTCGATTTTTTCGATCACATAGTTGGCGTGGGCGGTTGCGACCCGTTTTCCGAGTTCGTCCCATCCCTCTTTCGTTTTGGGGTAATGTACCACCACTTCAATGGGGGCACTCTTTCGCATGGCTCACTCACCTCCGATTACATCGCTATCACCTCATTTTTACGGGTTACTGGTTGTCCGCTATTCGCTGCGGTTTCCGCTCAGAACATTCAGAGCCAGACTGACCAGCAAAGCCATATCAATGCGGAGCATTTCAGCCTTGCTGGCATAGCCCATAAAGCGTTCGATGCGGGATTTATCGATCGTGAAGATCTGCTCCAGAAGAATCATGGACGGTTCTTCAAAGGCCGGGTTGGAATCCACCAGCACATGGGTGGGCTGGTTTTTCTTCTTTTCCGTCCGGGTGGTAACAGTTGCAACGATCAATGTAGGCGAATGACGGTTTCCAATGTTGTTCTGCAGAACTACCACAGGGCGTTTCCCGCCCTGTTCCGAGCCGATATGCGGCTCCATGTCTGCATAGTAGATGTCCCCTCTGAGATATCTCCAATTGTTCGGTAACATAAAAATCAACCTCCTTTTTATGTAAGAAACAGCCGCCGCAGACGGATACCACGACGGCTGTTGTTCAGGAGGTAGAATGAAATCATCAGTTTTTCAGTGGCAGGCTCATCTCACGGCTGGCACCGTTATAGATGCGGAGAATCTGCCGCATGTGGCGGTTTGCAGAACTTCCGGTGTCTTTCTGAGCCAGCTGCGTGATGGTTTTCGGATGTGTCCTTGCCAGCTGCTGCACCAGGCGCTCCCGGCTGTACTCGCCCTCGTATACGGAGATGAAGCGGGCCACACCCCGGATTACACCGGCAAGGTAGGAATCCACATTGCCCTTCCACGCCTCGTTGATGATGTGAAGCATCTCGACGTAGCGCTCACAGCCATACTGCTTGTACAGTTCGTATGCCGTTTCGATGCAGTAGATTTTCCAGGGTGCCCGGATGCCGTCATAGGCAAATTCCACACCGGCATTCGACGTGATCCCCACAAAGTAAAGTGCATCCGGGTTTTCGGCCACCAGATTTGCACGAAGGCGTTCGCCCGCCGTCAGGCAGGTAGCATTGCCGGTCTGAATCGCAAACAGCGTTGCTTCGTCTTCTTTGGTAAGGCCATAGAAGACCTTGCAGCGGATGGGCAATTCCATACCACCGTTGCAGGTTCGACGTGCTTCTACTGTGTTCTGCCCATCAAAGATGTAGAAGCGCCCGTCCCGGAAGCTGACCTTCGGTTCGTTTGCAACGTACTCCGAAAAGTTTTCCGCAATGGATGCCACCTTCTCCGTGCGCAGAAGGCGCTGGTATTCCATGCAGGGGAAGAGCAATGCGCTGTTCACGAACTGGTAGGTAAAGGTGCTTTCGGGCAGGGTGCTGAGGTTCAGGTTGGAATTCAACATATTTACATCTCCTTTACAGTGTTCAGGTAGGTCGTCATTCGGTCCATTAGTTCAGAAAGTTTCTTTTGGCAGACTTTATCGATCAGAACCTCCGGGTGTTCTTGAAAGACAACATTCCATCGAAAAATAAAATCTTCCGTCGCTCCCTGCAGTTCGCACAGCATGATGGAGCCGGTTGCTGCTGCTTTATCCTGGTAACGGGCATCCACCGAGGCCTGCAGTCGGACCTTGTCTTCTTCGGACAAGTGCCGTTTATGACCCTGTATGCTCTGAAGAAAACTTGGTGGCGCATTGCTGGTCGGCTCAATTTCCTCTTCCGGCGGTGACTCGGTGATCGGTGCCTGTACCGACGTTTCCGGCTGTTCTGCCTGCGACGCCGTGTTGTTTTCCGTTGCCGTTGGCTTTTTCTTCTGCGGTGCAGGCTTTGGCTTCGGTGGTGGCTTGCTCGGCTTCAGACGTTCGAGGACCGTATCATCACGGTCACTCTTTTTCTTCTTGAGTTCCTCAAGAATTGCCGGGCGTTCTTCCTTTGGAATTGAAGCAAGCGCTACGATCTGTTCATCCGTCGCCTTGATATGCCCGGTCAGGATCTCTTCCTGCGCACCGGGCACCGCTTCTTCTGCAGCATCAATGCCTCGTGAATACTTTTCGGCACGTCGTACTGTCGCAGACCCAACACCATGTTCTACGGCGATTCGTTCGCAAGTGCGTTTTTCTGAATCGATGTGATCATTTTGATCACATCGATTTACTTTATTGCAATTTCCGGGCTGCCCGCCCACTGCCAGCTTGGTCGATTCATACTCCTTGCCCAGAAGAAACTTTTTTCGTTCTGGGCTGAGATTTCTGCGGCCAAGCTGATTTTTGCAGATCCATGCAAGCGCTTCGTACTTGTTCGCAAGCTGGATTTCTTCCACTTCAAACTTGATAAAGCCGTGCTTTTTCAAGATGCGGTAGCGGGTGTGCCCATCCAGAATGTAGCCATTCCATGTGATGATGGGATTCAGAAGACGACCCTCGGCAATGATGTTCTGCTCAAGCTGCTGGAGCTCCTCAAAACTCAGCGGCAAAATTTGAGCGGAAAACTCGGGGTCTATTTTGAGACTGCTTAGTTTCAGCATATTATTCGCCTCCTTTGACAACAGTGTACCGGTTTCCGCAGCAAAAGTTTATGGACTCGTAGTCCAAGTTACCCACCCTCTTAGTCCATGTGTTGTATACAATGATGCAAAATAAAAAATCCGAGCCAATTCTACGATGGTATAGCATCGTGTGAATCAGATTGGAGACTTGAAAGCGTTCGCAGAAAGATGCGAGGGAGTATGGAGTCAAAAATATGAAGCGTTTTGCCCCAGTTAGTACTTCAATATTACTATTTTGGGGAAATCGGCACAACCATATAACCGTCTTTGATGAAACTATTTTTGTTTCATCGATGACATTGTACCAGCAAGCAGGGCTTTTGTCTATACAAACGCCATTTTTGCGTTGCAAAATGCTTGTTGGGCTGTGCCCAATCCCCTTCATTCTGCACCGTTCCGATGCAGGCTGCGCGTTTTTTCAAAACGCTTCTATTTATATAAGGTAGAGTTTCAAGACAGTTGCGCTCTGCAATTTTGATGGAGACATCTCAAGCCAAACGAACAGCCAGCAACGGCCTCAACGGTAAGTGAGGTCATGATGCTGGCTGTTCTTCGTTCAGAACGGAAAACATTCGACATTTCCGCTGGTTCATGGTACACTACATCCAATCCATTCGAATCCGTTGGAGGTGATTGTGTTGCTTTCCCTGTACTTAGCTGTTCTTGACGATCAAAGCAAAGAAGAACAATTTATAGATGTATATAATACCTACAAACGGCTGGTCTACCATACCG
>OHZR01000325.1_pt1 | contig 16213 bp, 14 predicted proteins | sample 1580491 | NCBI WGS metagenome assembly OHZR01 (sample SAMEA3882555, study PRJEB24775) | human gut metagenome | biome: human-associated habitat; feature: intestine environment; material: feces | place: Netherlands | collected 2009/2010 | reverse complement strand
GCATCCGGGCGCCGCCGCTGGCCGAGAAGATGACCAGCGGAAGCTTCTTGGCAGCGGCATATTCGATGGCGCGGGTGACGCGCTCACCCACAGCCGTGCTCATGCTGCCCATGAAAAAGCGGCTGTCCAGCACTGCGGCCACCACGGCCACGCCGCCGATGCGGCCCACAGCTGTGACAGCAGCCTCACTGAGGCCTGTCTTCTGGGTCTGGGCGGCGAGCTTGTCGGTGTAGCCGGGGAAGCCCAGCACATCCTGCGGGGCAAGTTCTTCGTCCAGCTCCCGGAAGCTGCCGCTGTCCAGCACGAGGCTCAGGCGGTAGTACGCGCCGATGGGCTGGTGATTGCCGCAGTTGGGGCAGACGAAGAGGCTCTTGGCCCAGATCTGGCGGGTGGCACGCCGTCCGCACTTTTTGCATTCCACGAACTGCGGGTCGTTCCACACGGCACCCGCATCCCGCCGGGCTTTCAGCTGGAAGGTGCGCTCCCGCATACTGCCCGGCAGCAGGTCTTTGATACTGTTCATCGCGTTTCGCCTCGGTCAGCCTCAGACATGGGCATTGATGTAGTTGAAGATATCGCCCACGGTCTTGAGGGTTGCCAGCTCCTCATCGGGGATGGACACGCCGCAGGCCTCTTCCAGTGCCATGTTCAGCTCCACAGCGTCCAGGCTGTCGGCCTCCAGATCCTCGGTCAGGCTGGCCTCCATGGTCACCTTGTCCTCATCGCAGCTCAGGGTATCGACAACGATCTTCTTCATTTCCTCGAAAGTCATGGTAGTATTCTCCTTTATGTTCACTGTTTGTTTTTAATTATTTACCTAAAATTTATGAGGTATCGAACACGACCATTATAGCCAATTCGTCGGATAAGTCAATGGATTTAGTTAAATATTTTTATCTTTTACACTTTTGTCACAGTTTGCTTCCTTTTTATATAGCCCCCTGCACAGGGCGCAAAAAAGCCGCTGCACAGTGCTTTGTGCAGCGGCTTTTCCCGCAATAATAATATTATTTTCTTATTCCAGCCCGATCTGCTGTGCGTACTCTTCCAGCAGTTCCCGCTCAAGGAAGGGGGTCTTGACGCCCTCGCGGTCGCGGTAGGTCTCGTGGCCCTTGCCGATGACGGCGATCAGGTCGCCCTCCTGCGCGTGATCCACTGCGTAGTGCAGCGCGTCCAGACGGTCGGGGATCTCCACGAACTTCGCGTCCGGGTTGCCCTTGTTCATGCCCTCGCGGATATCCGCAATAATATCCTCTACCTTTTCAAAGCGGTTGTTGTCCTCGGTGAGGATGGAGAAATCGGCCATCTTGGCGCAGATCTCGCCCATGCCGTAGCGGCGCAGCTTGGAGCGGTTGCCGCCGCAGCCGAACACCACCACCAGACGATGGGGCTTGTAGGCGCGCAGGGTGGTAAGCAGGCTCTCGGTGGATACCTCGTTGTGGGCGTAATCCAGCAGGATGGTGAACTTTTTGCTGATGGGCACCAGCTCCACGCGGCCCTTGACCACGCACTTGCCCAGACCGTCGTGGATGGCCTGATCCGGCAGGCCCAGCACCTTGCCCACGGCCAGCGCAGCCAGCGCGTTGTACACGCTGAACTCGCCGGGCATATTCACCTTGACGTCCATCTCGTCCTTGCCGGTAACGTGGAAGGCAACGCCCAGAAAATCGTGGGTGCGCAGCAGCTCGTAGCCGGTCTCGCGGTAGTCGGCCTTTTCATCGCGGCCATAGGTGACCAATTTGCAGGTATGACCCTCCAGCAGGGCGGCGGTGTTCTCGTCATCGATGTTCACCACGCCCACATCGCAGCGCTTGAACAGCTGTCCCTTCCAGCTGCGGTACTCCTCAAAGGTCTTGTGCTCGCCGGGGCCGATATGATCCGGCGAAAGGTTGGTGAACACGCCCACATCGTAGTGCACGCCCGCCACACGGTCCATCATCAGACCCTGACTGGACACTTCCATCAGTGCGGTGTCGCAGCCGGCATCCAGAAACTCCCGGAAGGTCTTTTGCAGCTCGTAGCTTTCCGGGGTGGTGTTGGCGGTGTCCTTGTGGCGTCCCATATAGTAGATGCCGTTGGTGCCGATCATGCCCACCTTGCGGCCTGCGGCCTCCAGCACGCTTTTGATCATGTGGGTGGTGGTGGTCTTGCCCTTGGTGCCGGTGACGCCGATCATGGTCATCTGCCGGGCAGGGTTGCCGAAGAGGTTGGCGCTCATCAGCGCCATGGCATAGCGGCTGCTCTCCACCTTGACCACGGTCACCCCGGGCATGGCAGAAAGGTCGATGTCGTGCTGGATGACCAGCGCGCTGACCCCCTTGGCGGCGCAGTCGGTGGCAAACGCGTGGCTGTCCCGCTGGGTGCCCACGATGCACACGAACAAAAGCCCCGGGGCAGCCTTGCGGCTGTCGTAGATGATATCTGCGATCTCAGTATCCAGACTGCCCTGCACAAGGGTAAAGGGCACGCCTTCCATCAGTTGTTCCAGCTTCATACAGTCTCCTCCAAAAAGCTTCTTTACATGGGGTTTTCTTCTTCGTTGGCCGTCATGCGGTCAGGGTGGGTCAGGGGCAGCTGCTCGGTGTCCGCTTCAGCCGCCGGTTCGGCGGTATCCGTGGGCTCTACGCCCTCGGTGCTGTCCGTGCTGTCGGCGGCGTCCTCTGCCGGGGCGGGTTCCTCGGCCTTGGGCGGCACCACATAGCCGGAGGGCAGCGTAGGCTCGCCCTGTGCAAAATAGATTTTGCGGGTGCTGCTGGCGCTGGTATGGCTGAAATCCAGCCGCCCGGTGTCGGTGGGGCCGCAGCCCTTGCCGTCGGCGTTGGTCAGCACATAGCGGGCACGGTCCAGCTTATAATCCAGATCGTTCAGCGTACCCAGCAGCACGCTGATGCGGTCCTGATACAAAAATGCGAGCTGCTCGGGGTCTGCCACTTCCAGCCGCGTCACATCCTGCGACAGACCGTATTCCTCCAGCTTGCTGCGCAGTGTGCGCAGCGCTTCCATGCGGGCATCCCCTGTGTCCGCCGTGCTTTCGCTCCCGGCTGCTTCCGACCCGGAGGCGCTTGCTGCGTCCGCATCCTCCACAAGGCAGAACGCCTGTCCCGGGGCGGTATCCTGCAGCTTACCGCCGTACAGGGTGCAAAGCCCCTCAGGCTGGGTGCTTTCCTCGGAGAGGATCTTCCATTTGTCCGAGATCACAAGCCACTTGCTGCCGTTTTGCACCGCGTAGGCGGGCACGGCTTCGGTCACCTGCACCACCACGGTGTTGGGGTAATCCCGGATCACCTTGATGGAGCCCAGCAGCGGGAAATTCTGCTCCAGCACAGCGGCCTTTTCGCCGGGCTCAAAGCTGAAAATGTTCTCTTCCAGCTGCACGCCCATCCGCTGCAAAATGCTGTCTGCGGTATAGCCCGCGATCTCGGTCACCTGCTTGCCGTCCGGGGTCTGCACCTGAATGGAGCTGATGCGGAACAGCATGGTCATGGTCAGGTAGATGCCTGCGCCAATGACGCACAGCAGCATGGCAAAGGCGGTCAGGCGGCGCAGCATCCGGCGGCGCCGCAATGTGGCGCGGGTCACCTTGCGCTTTTTGCGCATTTCCCGCCGGGCAGGGCTTTGCTGCGGGGCGCTCTGGCTGCCTGCCGGGTGCTGCCGGTTCGGGCGGTTTTGCGCGTTCTGGTTTTTCCGGCTGCTCTGCCCGCTGCGGGCATTGTTTGCCGGGCGGCGCTGTTTGCCGCCGGACTTCGCGTTTTTTGGTCTGCTGCCCGCCGGGCGGTTACCGGCGGGATACTGGGTGGTATTGCTCCCCTGCCCCTGCGCCGGGCGGCGGGTCTGGGACTGGGTGGGGAACTGGATGCTGTTATCCGCCCGGGAGGAGCGCACACTGCCGTTGGCGCTGCGGGAGGGCGGGCGGCTGAGCGGCTCGCCGTTGTAGCCGTAGCGGCTGCTGCCGGTGCTCCGGGGCGTATGATTCTGCGAAGGCGCAGAGGTGCGCGCCACATCCCGGTTCAGGTCATAGGGTCTGGTGTTCCGGGGTCTGCCGTTGCGGTCGCGGTTCTGCTGCATCATTCGCACCTTCCTTCTTGTTTATTCCGGGTCTGCATCACGGGGTTTTTACCAGCTTGAGCAGCGCCGCAGTGATGCGGTCCAGACTGTCGTCCACCGACAGGCTGCGGGCGTTTTTGCCCATCTCGGCCAGCTTGCCGGGCTGTGCCAGCATTTCTGCCACCGTCTGCACCAGCTTTTCACCGGTCAGGTCTTTTTCTTCAATGACCACAGCCGCCCCGGCCTTCTGCAGCTCCATGGCGTTGTAGTACTGGTGGTTCTCCGCCACATTGGGGCTGGGGATCAGCACAGCGGCGCGTCCCACGGCTTCCAGCTCTGCCAGCGTCAGCGCACCGGCGCGGCTGATGACGAGATCTGCCGCAGCCAGCAATTCCGGCATATTGTTGATGTATTCCTTTACCACAAGGCTGTCGCCGGGGGTAAAATCCTTCTGCTTTTGCAGCTGCTCAAACAGCTGTACGCCGTACTGTCCGGTGGCGTGCAGGTGCAGCACCGGCTTGTGCTCATGCTGCTCCCATGCGCAGAGGTCTGCCACCACCTCGTTGACCCGGCGTGCACCCAGACTGCCGCCGAAGGACAGAATGACGATGCGGTCGCCCGCACCCAGCTGTGCGCGGATGGCTTCGCGGTTCGCGGCCTGTGCAAACACTTCCGGCCGCACGGGGTTGCCCACCACAAGGGTCTTGTCCGGTGCGCCCAGCTTTTCCACAGCGGCGGGCACGGCGGCAAACACGATATCCACATCCGGAGCCAGCAGCTTGTTGGTCACACCGGGGAAAGCGTTCTGCTCGTGCAGGGCGGTGTGGATGCCCATTTTGGCGGCGCAGCGCACCACCGGGCCGGACACATAACCGCCGCAGCCGATGACAAGATCCGGCTTTACCTCCTTCATCATGGCCTTGGCCTTGGGGCCAGAGAGGGCCAGATTCCACAGGGTAATGAGGTTGCGCTTGATGTTGTGCAGGCTGAGCTTGCGCTGGAAGCCGGTGATCTCGATGTGGTGGAAGGGGTAGCCCGCCTGTGTGACCAGACGGTACTCCATGCCCTCCTTACGGCCTGCAAAGTGGATCTCGGCGGTAGGGTCGGCCTTTTTCAGAGCACCGGCAATGGCCAGTGCGGGATTGATATGTCCGGCAGTGCCGCCGGCTGCGATGAGAACACGCATGGTGATTCCTCCTTATAAACGCCCGGCCTGCGGCCGGGCGGGCTTACGGTTTTACTGTTCTGTGCGGGCTGCGCGGGCAGAAGCCAAGTCAATGGTCTTGCGGGCAAGTTCCGCTTCCCGCTCGGCGCGGGCTGCTTCCCGCTGGGCACGCATCTGCTCCCGCTGCTGCGCCACCCGCTCGCCGTTGCGGCCTATGTTCACCATCACGCCCATCTCTGCCAGCAGCAAAATCAGGCTTGTGCCGCCGGAGGAGAAGAAGGGCAGGCTGATGCCAGTGTTGGGCAGGGTGTTGGTGACCACGGCGATGTTGCAGAACACCTGCCACGCGATCTGTGCCATAATGCCAATGCCTACCATGGTGCAGTACAGGTTCTCCGCCTTATAGGCGATGAGCAGCCCCTGCACGATAAACAGCACGAACAGCACGATGATGAGCACTGCGCCGATGAAGCCCAGCTCCTCGCACACCACGCTGAAGATGAAGTCGTTGGTGCTTTCCGGCAGCCAAAGCTGCTTTTCCACGCTGTTGCCCAGCCCCAGCCCTTTCAGCCCGCCGGAGCCGATGGCGTAAAGGCTCTGCACGGTCTGGTCGGTCATCTTGCTCAGATCCTGCGTCCAGCCGTCCAGACGCTTTTGCAGGTAGGGGATAGAGTCCACATGGGAGAGCAGGGTCTCCAGCAGGGTGCCTGCCGTGATGGCACCCGCCCATGTCAGCACACCGCCGCTGCCGGACAGCAGCAGGATGGTGCCCACCACCGCCACCGTCAGCACGATGCCGGACATATGCGGCTCCAGCGCCAGCAGGATGACCACCGGCACAAGGGGCAGCACCGGCACCACCAGCTGCTTCCATACCCGCACCCGCAGCCACTCCCGGGGGGTAAGCAGGATGCGGCGCTCCGGGTCCAGCCGCTCCACCTGCGGCGCTTTGGCCGCAAGATGGGAACTGAACAGGATCATCTCAAACTTTGCTACCTCCGAGGATTGCAGCGTAAGCCCGCCGAAGCGGATCCAGCGGCGGCAGCCGTTCAGGGGTGCCATGGTCAGGGTGACGGCCAGCATGGCCAGCACGATGATGTACCCCGGCACCACCATCTTGCGCAGAAAACGGTGATCCATATAACTCATAAGGAACATACAGCCCAGCCCGAGCATCATGCACAGCGCCTGCTGTTTGATGTAGTGGAAGCTGTCGCCCATGCGCAGGTAACCGGTGGTGTAGCTGGCGCTGAACAGCATCACCAGCCCAAAGATCATAATAACAGCCAGCGTAGCCAGCCAGTCGATCAGCAGCCGGGACCACGGGCCCGGGTCTCGCTGGAACACCGACACCGGCGCTCTGTGTTTTTTGCGGATAGTCGCCATCTGCGCTCCCTTCCCTCTCTGTGCCCGGTCAGCACCAGCGCAGCAGCGCCAGCGCCAGCACATAGCCGACAGCGCTCAGCGCAAAGCTGCACAGAAACACCGTCTCCGGGCTCATTTTATGCTTTTTTACCCAGCAACGCAAGGGCTTGCCGGTGCGCTTTGCACACAGCAGCTGCGCTGCCAAAAGACCGCCCGCCGCCCAGAAGGGCAGCGCCAGCGGCACAGTCAGGCTGGTCATGTCCAGACTGAGCGGGATGCAGCCGATGGCACCCGCTGCCAGCAGACTGCCACAGCAGCCCACCCCCAGCCTTGCCGGAGGGAACGCCCACAGCCCCAGTGCCACCAGTGCCCCGGCCAGCGCGGCGGGCAGCACCGCCAGCCCGGAAACGCCCAGACCGGCTTCTACCATCATCAACGCCAGCATGGCCACAAAGGCTGCACCGCACACCGCGCCCTCGTCCCGCTCGGCGATGCGGGCGCACTCGGCCAGTGCCACCATGAACACCGCCCACAAAAAAGGTACGGCACTGCCCAGCAGCACATACCCCGCCCCGGGCACGCCCAGCCCCCGGGGCAGACAGCCCGCTGCCCGCAGCAGCAAAAGGACAAAGGCCGCAGCCAATGCTTCCAGCAAAAGCCGCACGTCCCGCCGCAGCCCCAGCGCCGCCGGGCTGCGCATCCGGGCAACATCTTCTGCAAGACCCACTGCCCCAAAGGCAAGGCTTCCGGCCAGCGCCGTGAGCAGCCGTGTCATCAACCGGCCCTCGCTGCCCAGCAGCTCCGGCTGACCCACGCAGGCAGCAAGCCAGCCCACACCCACCGCAGCCACCGTGCCCGCCGCCGCACACAGCCCGCCCCACAGCGGGGCGCGCAGAGGTGCAGGCCGGGGCTGCTCAGGCTGTATCGGCTGCTGCTGTTGTTCGCGGCGTTCCAGCACCCGCCGCAGCGGCACAAACAGGCTGCACAAAGCTGCCGTAAGGGCAAAGCCCAGCACCACCGCCGCTGCCAAGGCGAAACGCTCCATAACTCAGACACTCCATTTCGCCAAATAGTTATACTTCCGCTTCTTTATGCTCTTCGTAGAAGATATCCAGCACTTTTTCCAGTGCCATGCCGTGGCTGGCCTTTACCAGAACGGCATCGCCGGGCTGCACCCGGTCTAGCAGGGCATCGGCAGCCTCGCGGTAGCTGTCCGCGTGCAGGGTCTTTACCCCCTTGGCAGCAGCCACCACGGCGGTGCGCTTGGCCTGCTCGCCGTAGGTGATCAGGCAATACAGCCCGCTCTCGGCGGCAAGGCGTCCCAGCTCCTCGTGTGCTTCGCGGCTCAGCTCGCCCAGCTCCAGCATATCGCCCAGCAGGGCAAAGCGGCGCTTGCAGGGGAAATCTTTAAACATCGCCAGCGCGGCCTTCATGCTGTCCGGGTTTGCGTTGTAGCAGTCCTCGATGACGGTCACGCCCTCGCTGTCCACCACCTTCTGGCGGCGGCCGGTCTGCTCAAAGTTGGAAAGCCCATGGATGACCCTCTTGGCGTCACACCCCAGACGGGTGGCGGCGCAGTAGGCAGCCAGAGCGTTTGCCACATTATGGCGTCCCATGGCGGGGATATTCACCACAAAGGTGCCGTGCTCCTGATCTTCCAGCACAAAACTCATGCCGTCAGTCTCCTGCCGGATGGACAGGGCGCAGACGTCTGCGTTTTCATCGCTCAGGCTGAACCACACCGGGCGCACATGAGCGGGCAGCGCTGCCTTGCGCAGGAAGGAGTCATCGTAGTTCAGCACCAGCGGCGCACCCTCCGGCAGACCGTTGCAGATCTCCAGTTTTGCCTTGCAGATATTCTCCTGACTGCCCAGATTGCCGATATGGGACACGCCGATGCAGGTAATGATGCCCACATCCGGGCGTGCCGCCCGCGCCAGACGGTCGATCTCGCCGGCGTGGCTCATACCCATCTCGATGACCGCGTACTCGGTGCTGCTTTCCAGCCGCATCAGGGTGCGGGGCATTCCCAGCTCATTGTTCTGGTTGCCCTCGGTCTTGATGGTCTCGCCAAAGCCGCACAGAGCGGCGTATGTCATCTGCTTGGTGGTGGTCTTGCCCACACTGCCGGTCACGCCCACCATCTTGGGGTGGTACTGGCTGCGGTAGTTTGCGCCCATCACCATCATGGCGTGGTAGCTGTCCGGGCAAAGGATGGCCTTTTCTTCCGGCACACCGGGCACCGGGTGGTTGACCACCACATACTCCGCGCCCTGCTCCAGCGCACGGGCGGCAAAATCATGGCCGTCGAACCGCTCGCCGGGGAAGGCCACAAAAATGCAGCCGGGCTTTACCTCGCGGCTGTCGGTGGTGACCAGTGACACCTCCGGGTCACTGGTCAGTTTTCCGGCAGGCACCAGCCCTGCCAGAAGCTTGCTTGCATGGATCTTTTCCATTGTTCTATCCCCTCTCGTTCTATTGAATGCTGCACCCTCATCCGTCACTGCCTTGCGGCAGTGCTTTATGCTGAAAGCCTTGGGCGAGGATGCCGAAAAAGCTGTTTTACCCACAGGTCAGGGTGATGATGGTGCCGCGCTGCACGCTGGAGCCGGGCTCGGCGCTTTGCGCCTGCACCGTGCCGCTGCCTTCCACCACGCAGTTCAGCCCGGCGGCGCTCAGCATCTGGCGGGCAAAGTCCGGGCTCTTGCCTGTCACATCCGGCACCTCGGTGCGGCTGCCCTCGTAGGTATCGGTATACAGGTAGATGGTGGTGCCGTAGGGCACCTTTGCGCCCGCGTGGGGGTACTGGTAGGTGACCGGGGCAGCGGACTGGCTGCTCTGGCTCTCCTGCAGCTGATGCTTCAGGCCCTGAATGTTCAGGCTCACCTGTGCGTTGCTCCACTCGGTGCCCACAAGGTTCGGCACCGTAACGATGGTGCCGCTGCGGTCCTCGCCGTCGGTGGCGATGCCCAGATAGGGAGCCACCTCACTGATGATATTGCCCGCCACAGGGGCTGCAAGGATGGAGGAATAGTCCGTCTGTGCGTTGTTGGGGTCATCCAGCATGACGTAGACCAGAATTTCCGGGTCGTTGGCGGGCAGCACCGCCACGAAAGAAGCCACCTTTTTATAGTCGCCATCGGCGCGGCGGTGCATATTCAGCTGCTCGGAAGTACCGGACTTGCCGCCGATGCGGTAGCCGGACACATAGGCGTTTTTGCCGCCGCCGGTGCCGTTGCCCACCTCGTACTCCATCATCTCCCGGATGACCTCGCTGGCGCTCTGACTGATGACCTGACGGCGCACGTTTGCGCCGATCTCCTGAATGACGTTGCCGTTGGCATCGGTGATCTTATCCACCACATGGGGGGTGACCAGATACCCGCCGTTGACGGTGGCCGCAATGGCGGTGCACATCTGCAGCGGGGTGATGGCCATGGCCTGACCGAAGGAGGAGGAGGCCAGCTGCACCTCGCCCAGCTGGTCGGCGCGGTAGTACTGCATAAAGTTGGTCTCGCTGGGCAGGTCCACGCCGGTGCGGGCGGTAAAACCGAAGGCATCGAAGTAGTTATAGAACTGCTGCGAGCCAACGCGCTGCCCCAGCTGGATGTAGTAGATGTTGCAGCTCTTGCGCAGCGCCTCGGCCATATTGAGCAGGCCGTGCGCCTTGCGTCCGGCGCAGTGGTAAGTCTCCTTGGCCACACCGTAGGCACCGGAACAGGTAAAGGTGGTGTTCATGTTCGCCACGCCAGAGTCGATGCCCATGGCGGAGGTGATGACCTTGAACACAGAGCCGGGGTAGTACAGCTCGGTGATGGCCTTGTTTTTCCACAGGATATCCCGGTAGTAGCCGGAATAGTCCGCTTCCTCGTCCAGAATTTTGTTGCCCTGTTCATCGGTGATGTAGTTGCCGTCGGCGTCCTTTTTATAGACGCCGTAAAGCTCCGGCTCTGCGTGCACCAGCTCGTTGAGGTAGGCCTCGTTGGCGGTGTAGTTCAGCGGGTCGTTGGGGTCAAAGTCCGGCTTGGAGGCCATGGCAAGGATGGCACCGGTCTTGACGTTCATCACAATGGCGCAGCCGCGGTTTTCCACCGTATTGGCTGCAATGGCTTCGTTCAGGTACCGCTCCGCGATCTCCTGCACGTTCACATCCAGCGACAGCACCAGATTGGAGCCGTCCTTGGCGGCAAAGGTGGTGGCGTTGGCGTCTGCAATGGCGTTGCCCACCGCGTTGCGCTGGGTGATGGTGCGGCCATCCACACCGGCCAAGGTGGACTGGTAGGATTTTTCCAGTCCGTAGGTGCCGACGCCGTCCGCATCCGTAAAGCCCAGCACCGCTGCGGCAAACGCACCGTAGGGGTAGTTGCGCTGGAAGCTTTTTTCCGAGGACACCGAGATGCGCCCCTTGCGGGAGGTGTCGGTGGCCTTTTTGTGCGCCTTGTTGAAGCTGGTGACGTATTTTTCAATGGAAAGCTTCACCGCGTTGTTCACCTTGGTGGCAAGGGTGACGTAGGCAGAATCCAGCCGGGAAAGTGCATCGTAAACGGTCTGGTACTGCTGCTGGTACTCTGCCGAGGAAGTGTCCACGCTGTCCAAGCTTTCGCCGTCCCCGGAGAGCAGACGCAGGGTCAGCTCCCGGCTCACCTCGGCGCACATGGCGGGGTCCAGCGTTTTGGTCACGGTGTCGTCATCGTTGGTCTTGCTGGTATAAAGGATGCTGCTGTAACTGGGGTCTGCCCAGATAGTCCACACCACGCTGGTGGAGGCAAGGGTGATGCCGGAGGCATCGTAGATCTCGCCGCGGGTGGCCTTGATGGTGGTATCCAGCAGCTGCTGCTGGGCGGCGTACTGGCGGTACTCTGCCCCGTGGACGATCTGGATATTATACAGGCTGCGGATGACGATGGCAGCTGCCACCACCACCGCAAAGATGCCCAGACGGCTGCAAATCCGCCGCACCCGGCTGTCCAGCCGATCCCGTCCAGAAGCCGGACGCAGGCGGTAGCCCCTGCTTTTTTTGTTACGGAAAGGTTCTTGCATTGGTTCTCTCCTGCGGGGCGTGCACTGCATTCCGCACGCCCTGCGCTGTTATTTGTTCAGACTGCGGTGTCCATAAACCGAAAAAAGCGTGCGCCGCCGCACGCTTTTTCCGTTTATCTCACGGTGCCCAGAATGTTCACCGCACCGGTGTACAAAAAGTCGGTCCATTGCCGCACGGTGGACTCCCGGCGCACCAGTGCGCCACTCTCGCCTAGGCGGATGTAGGTGATCTGGCTGGGGTCTACCTTCATCAGACCCAGCCGCCCTGCGGTCTCCTCCACGCTGGCAATGTTGGTCTTGCTGTTCAGGGTGCTGTTGTAGTAGGTATACTGGCTCTGCTCGCTGACCAGCTGCGCTTTTGCGTCCTGGATCTGGTCGTTCAGCTCCACCAGCTGTGCCTCGCTCCACAGCAGACTGATGGCAAAACCCACCAGCAGTGCTGCCGCCACCAGATTCATGGCGTTATGTACGGCGGCCTGCAGCGGGTTCAACCGCCGCTTGCCGCCCTTTGCTACCCGCAGGTTTGCTTTGCGCTGCGGCTGCGGCGCCCTGCGGCGGCGCGCCGCGTTACGATCGTATGCTGGCTGACCCATGGTTCCTCTCCTCCTCACGATGCCGGTGCTTCCGGCATCTCAGCATTTTTCCAGCACACGCAGGTGGGCGGAACGGCTGCGCCGGTTCTCCTCCAGCTCCTGCGTATCAGCTTCAATGGGTTTGCGGGTGATAAGCTTTGCCTTTGCCTTGCCGCCGCATACACACACCGGAAACTCCGGCGGGCAGGTACAGGCTGTGGACCAGCGGCGGAACTTGTTCTTGACCAGCCGGTCCTCCAGAGAGTGGAAGGTGATCACGCACAACCGGCCGCCCGGTGCAAGGTGATCGAAAATGGTATCCAAGCCCTCTTCCAGCGCGTCCAGTTCATGGTTCACTGCAATGCGCAGTGCCTGAAAGGTGCGGCGGGAGGGGTTCTTGTTCTTGCGGCGCTCTGCCGGGGGCATCGCGCTTGCTACGGTATCTGCCAGCTGCAGGGTGGTCAGGATAGGAGCAGTTTCCCGCGCCTCCACGATCTTTCCTGCGATCTGCCACGCATAGGGCTCCTCGCCGTAGTCCCGCAGGATACGGGCCAGTTCCTCGCGGCTTTCGGTGTTCACAAGGTCTGCGGCAGTCTCGCCCTGCTGGCTCATGCGCATATCCAGCGGTGCGTCTGCCCGGTAGGAAAAGCCCCGGGCGGCATCGTCCAGCTGGTGGCTGGAAACGCCAAGATCCAGCAGTGCACCGTTGATCTTTTCAATGCCCAGCTGCTCCAGCGCCTGCCCCGCATAGCGGAAATTGATCTGCACCACGGTGGCAGGCAGCCCGGCAAGGCGGGAGCGCGCGGTCTGCACCGCGTCCGGATCCTGATCCAGCGAGATGAGTCTGCCGCCCTTGGCGGCATCCAGCCGCAAAGCGATCTGGCGGGAATGTCCCGCGCCGCCGGCGGTGCCGTCCAGATAGGTGCCCGCCGGGTCGATGGCAAGCCCTGTCAGGCACTCGTTCAGCAAAACGGGGATATGCTCAAACGAGGCCGGGTCAAAGGGCTGCTGTTCTTCAAAGGCCATTGGCACGGCCTCCTTTCTCGGTTTAATTTTTTGCATCAGAGGTGCAGCTTGCGCAGCTGCTCAGCGCGCTGGTCGTTGGTCACGGCGGCGCGGCGGGCGTTCCAGACCTCGGTGGCCCAGATCTCGGCGTGGTTGCGGTTGCCGATGATGGTCACGTCCTTTTCCAGCCCGGCGTAGGCGCGCAGCTCTGCGGGCAGCAGAATGCGTCCCTGCTTGTCCGGCACCACCTCGCAGGCGGTGCTGAACAGATCACCGGAGACAGCCCAGCTGTTCATCAGCTCATCGCTTTCCAGCTTGTCCGCCAGCCGCTGGACTTCCTCCATGGGCAGTGCGAACAGGCAGTTGTCCACCCATTCCAGCACCACAAAGCTCTCGCCCATGGCGTCGCGGAATTTTGCGGGGAAGTTCAGCCGCCCCTTGGCATCGATGGTGTAATCATAACGGCCAAAAAACACGCGCTGCTCCCCCTTTCAGGGGCGTTTTCAGGGTGTATGCCCTACTTTTACCCACTTTGCCCCACTGATACATCTTTATTGTAGCAAATCAAGCCTGTGAATGCAAGGGTTTTCGGGCGGCTTTTTGCCGCAAAAGTCCACAAAAAAAGTCCCTGTGAGCCGTCATTTTTGCTCGCAGGGACTTTGTTTTCCGCAATGTGTGGAATTTGTGTGGAAAGTTGGCCGTTATCAGCCGTTTTTCTTGGCGTTCTGGCGCAGGCTGTTGCGGATGTTTTTGACCTGTGCAGCGTTTTCCACCATGGTGTCCTCGGTGGTGCGCAGCATATTCTCGCAGTAGTCGGTCACGGTCTGGCGCAGGGTACGTGCCTCGGTCTGGGCAGCAACGGTGATCTCAGCCGCGCGCTGCTGGGCGGCCTTGACGATCTCGGCATCGCTGACCAGAATGCGGGCGCGCTCCTCGGCCTTTTTTACAATGGCCTGTGCCTGTGCGTTGGCGCTGTCCACGATCTGTGCGCGGTCGTTCACGATCTGCTGCGCCTGCCGCAGTTCGCCGGGCAGAGCCGCCCGCACCTCGTCCAGATAATCCCGGATCTGCTCCACATCCACGATGCGCTTGCCGCCGGAAAGGGGCACATTTGCGCTCTCTTCCAGTGCATCCTCAATGGTATCCAAAAGCTCGTTCACGTTCATAAGGCTTCTCCCTCCTGCTCAGCGGCGGGCTGCATGGGCTTTGTGTACTTCCACAGCAGCACCTTGCCGTATTTATACTGTTTCTGCAGGGTCAGACTGCCCGCCTGCGCGGGCAGCACGATGCCTGTTTCGCTCTCGCACAGCACGATGCCGCCCGGAGCGACGCACTTTTCCACGGCGGGCAGGATCTTTTCCAGCGTGCCGCCGCGGAAGGGCGGGTCCAGCAGCACCAGATCGAACTGCTCCCGGCAGGCCGATAAAAACCGCGCAGCCTCGCCGATATTCACCCGGCTGCGGTCGAACACGCCGCAGGCCTTGCAGTTGCGCATCACGATGCTTACGGCCTCCCGGTTCTCGTCCAGAAAGACGCACCGGGCCGCACCCCGGCTGAGCGCCTCGATGCCCAGCTGGCCGCTGCCGGCGTACAGATCCAGCACCCGTGCCCCGGGCAGGTCGAACTGTACGATGCTGAACATCGCCTCCTTCACCTGCGAGAGGGTGGGGCGGGTCACATCGGTGCCGGGCAGTGCTTCCAGCCTGCGGCCCCGGGCTTCTCCTGCGATCACGCGCATGATGTTACCTCCTTGCCGTAGCTGCCGCCCCCGCGGCAGCCGGTTTGAACTCTTTCGTATCCTTTATTATCTCCCAACTGCATAGCATTGTCAAGAGTCCGCATTGCGCTGCGGGCGGCTTTGTGCTACAATCATAGCAGCAATATTGCGCATTTTACGGCGCATTTCAGCAAAGGAGAGTATACAGCATGAAAGTTCTGCTCATCAACGGCAGCCCCCACGAGAAGGGCTGCACCTACACCGCCCTTTCCCTTATTGCCGGAGAGCTGAAGGCACAGGGCATCGAGACCGAGATCCTGCACGTCGGCGGTCAGCCCGTGGGCGGCTGCATCGGCTGCGGCGGCTGCCGCAGCGGCAACGGGTGCGTGTTCGGCGGCGTCGTCAACGAAGCCATTGAGAAGGCCAAGACCGCCGACGCCTTCGTGTTCGGCAGCCCGGTGCACTACGCCTCCGCTGCGGGCAACATGGCCAGCTTTATGGACCGTCTGGCCTACGCGGGCGGCAAGTATCTGGCCTACAAGCCCGCCGCCATCTGCTGCTCGGCCCGCCGCGCCGGTACGACGACCACCCTCGACCAGCTGGTGAAGTACCCCGAGTTCTTCCATATGCCGCTGGTGAGCGGCTCCTACTGGCCGATGGTCCACGGCTCGAACCCGGAGCAGGTGCTGCAGGACGCTGAGGGCTGCGCCGTGATGCAGGAGCTGGGCCGCAACATGGCATGGCTGCTCCGATGCATCGAGGCAGGCCGGGCCGCCGGCATCGACCACCCGGAGAATCCCCGCCGCCCGATGACGAATTTTATCCGATAAACCTCTCAGTCAAAGCCTGACGGCTTTGCCAGCTCCCCTACCAAGGGGAGCCTCTGGCGAAGAGGAAAAGCTTTGCGAAATGCCAAGGCCTCCCCTCTTTAGGGGAGGTGGCACGCCGTAGGCGTGACGGAGAGGTTTTCTCCAAGGGGCTGCTTTCCCGCCGGGGGAGCGCCCCCTTCTTTTTTGAATTTTTATTCCAAAACCGATAAAAACCGGCCCGGATTCTTTTTTCGTTCATAACTTTGTGGTAGCATAAGAACAAAAGTATTCTTTGCCACGGAGAGCATTTGTGATGGAACACTACGATTGGAATGACGGCTGGCAGTTCACCCCGGTCTTCGACCCCGCCATCGTGCGGCCGGAGTCCCCGAAGCTGGAGCTGGAAGAGGTGCGCCTGCCCCACACGGTCAAGACCCTGCCCTACAATTACTGCAATGAGAACGACTACCAGAAGCTCTCGGGCTACCGGCGGGAG
>OHZR01000311.1_pt1 | contig 17101 bp, 9 predicted proteins | sample 1580491 | NCBI WGS metagenome assembly OHZR01 (sample SAMEA3882555, study PRJEB24775) | human gut metagenome | biome: human-associated habitat; feature: intestine environment; material: feces | place: Netherlands | collected 2009/2010 | reverse complement strand
TACCATAGAGTCCGTGTATTGATACAAGGACTCTATGGTATCCTTCCTGATGCCATGAACGGGCGCCTGCTGGTGAAACCCGGCTTACCCTCCTCCTGGCCTTTTGCATCTCTGCATACTCCGGATATTGATTTTGACTTTAAGCATACTAATGAAACTGCAACATCCTATGCAATCATCCACCGATTACCTGCGGTACGTACATTGGAACTTCAGTTTCCGGCTCAGCGCTCGGAAGTGGCGAAGCTTACAGTCAATGAAAAGCCTGCAACATGGACATTGGTAGAGAACTCCATCAGCCGTCCGGTACTTTCCGTCGTTGTCCCTGCTTCTTCGGATGAAAAAGTGGAAATTAGCATTGAATGGGGCGGGGAAGTGCTTGGTAGTCCGACAAAGTCTCAGATAGAAGCTGTTTCAGCTGAAGCTCCTGTATGTTTTGTTCCGATGCAACAAGGGGATATGAAATGGTGGGTTCCTGTAGATAATCCGCTGTCCGCAGATAAGGATGATTCTACTCAGTTCTCCGCCTTCGCTAAAGTCAATTCTTCTAAGTGTGAACCGGTTGTGATGGATGAACAATTCAATTCTGCCGTTACAGATATATTCCGTAATGAGTATCTTTCACCTCGGTCTCCATATACCACTTTGCAGATACCCAAGCAAGGTATCGGTGAATGGTGCCATCCTTTGCATACGGTGGATATTGATGATTCCGGACTTCGCTCTTCCGTTCAGAAGGGAGTGTTGAATACTAAGCTGGGAGTTCCTTTCCGTACTCCTGCTGAGGGCCAAAATATAGCTTTCACATCCTTGTGGGATAATTATCCGGATAGTTTGACGGTCTCTCTCAAAGGAAAGGCATCCCGTGCCTATTTACTTATGGCAGGTAGCACCAATCACATGCAGTGCCATATTGACAATGGGCTGATCCGTGTTTATTATAAAGATGGTACTTGCGATAAGATGGCTTTGCGTAATCCCGATAACTGGGCGCCCATTGAGCATATTTTCTTTGAAGATGGTCTGGCTTTCAACCGACATGCTCCGGCACTTTATCGCCTGCGTCTTAAAACAGGCGAGATCAGCAATAACTTTGGAGAAGAATTAGGCTTTCCAGGTGCCTCCCGTGAATTGGATGGTGGTGCTGCCATATTGCTTGAAATGCCCTTGAATCCTGATAAGAAACTTTCCCACCTCGTTCTTGAAACTCTTTCTAATGATGTGGTGATTGGGTTGATGGGAATTACATTACAACGATAATAGTATAATCACCACAGAGTGACACAGAGTCCCACAGAGTTCTGATTTCAAATTAAACTCTGTGTCACTCTGTGGTGAAATTATATCAATGCCTTTACGAAACACCACACGAAGTATCCACAAACTACTACCTTAAACACTGTCCCTACCAGAAAACCAATCAGTGCTCCAATACCTGATTTTAGGGCATCCCTTGCACTTCTGTCTCCCAAGAGTTCTCCGATGAAAGCTCCTCCAAAAGGACCGATAACAATTCCCCACGGACCGAGAAAGATGATTCCGACGATTGAACCTATCAGGCAGCCCCAACTGCCCCATTTACTTCCTCCGCTGTATTTGCTTCCAATCATGGGAGTGAAGTAGTCCAATACTTGCACTATCACTACCAGAAATAACCAAATCAGTAATTGCGATGTAGAAAATTGCGCCTTATCTGTAATATGGAGTAATAACAAACCGGCGTATGAAATGGGCGGTCCGGGAATTATAGGGAGGATACATCCCAATAAGCCTACTATGAGGCATAGACTTCCTAATATGATCAGTATGATGTCAAGCATAATAGAATCGGATTAGAATAATGTTGTTTGGGGGATTGAGAATGTAACAAAAAAGGTCTAACTCCTTTTGAGAATCAGACCTTTTTTGTGTCGGAATGAGGCGACTCGAACGCCCGACCCCTACGTCCCGAACGTAGTGCGCTACCAACTGCGCTACATTCCGTTTCTGTTTTGCGAGTGCAAAGGTAAAGCATTTTTTTGAAATCAAAAAGAATTTCATAGAAAATTTGCAAAAAATTTGTAGAATCAAAAAATATGCCTACCTTTGCAACCGCAAACAAGAAACAATAGTTTCTGAGAGGTCTTCTATTACAAAGTGAAAAGCTCTACCGATAACCATTTTGGTGCCATAGCTCAGTTGGTAGAGCAAAGGACTGAAAATCCTTGTGTCCCCGGTTCGATTCCTGGTGGCACCACCAAAGTAAGTTTTTCACTTTAAAGCAGTTACAGTAAAATGTAACTGCTTTTTTTATGCTTTAAGCCCTCGTTTACAGGGCAGTAGACAAATAGTAGAGATGAAGACTTACCCGATAATTATGGGGAAAGGTTGTCCAAGGATCCTTGTCCGGTTTCAAAAAGCTGTATTTTTCCCTACCATAGTATCTGGAATCTTGATACAAGTTCTGCCGGATCCTGCACCAAGTTCTGTGAAATCTTGTGCCAAGTTCTGCTTCACGCTCTCACTATTTCAGTCAAAAGATTCAATATTTACTTTCAGAAATAGTGAAAAAAAATATAGAAAAAGACCTAACATCCAAAGTCTTTATGACTTTGAGCAACCTATAAAACACGACAAGGTATAAAAAGACACAATACAAACATTGCATATTGTACTATCAGAAACCTATTTGAGACATCGCCCAAAGTTCATTGACAGAAACACTCTTTTCATAACTAAAATGCGCATAATTCAGCATGATACGCGTTTTCGGCGTTATATAATAAGCGCCTCCCACTGTATAAATCATTTCTGAATCAGAAACTGCCGTATCAGCTTCATAGCGTTCCAATTTTGCCACAACCGCCAATCGGGAGGGAATGGCAAACCAATATCCTAAAGCATAAAAAACTCTGCGGTTGATACTACCATCTTTTCCCCACAAATATTCCCCCCCTGCAAGTCAACCGATGGGTCTGATAACAGGTACTCAGCGCCATGCGGTTACGTTTCATATTTGTATTATAAATGGTTTCTTCCCCCGTTTCATCATTTACCACCGTATAATCATCATTCAATTTTCCGATATAGGCAGACGCACCCATCTTCAATCCTTTGACAGGCTGCACAGTGAACCATGCGGCAAAATCCTTTGCATCATTATGATCTTTCATGCTGAGTCCGGAACCATTGTATACACCTGTCCGATATTCCAGAAAATAATCGTCGACAGAGGTCTTGAACAACTCACCACCCACCTGCAAACCCATATCACGGCCACCCTGGTTCCCACATACATCTCCACTGAAACCTGCCAGACGCTCAATGACACGACTGAAGCTTACCGTCTCATAAACCGAAGGTGACATCTGGTTCTCTAATGTAAAACAGGTCTTCATCCGACCTATCTTGACCTGAAAAAAAGAATACGGTTTGTAACAAGCATAGAGTTCCAGCAGCTGTGAAGTAAACAGTTCATACTGAACCATCCACGACAGTTTATCCGTGATATCTCCCGAAAGGATCAGCATCCCCAGCCTTCCAAAAAACTGATTGTCCGCCTGCCTCACATCCAAGTCTTTCCAGTCCGTATAGCTATAACCGAACTGACCGTAGGCAGTCAGCTTCACATGTTTACTCAAAAAGCCGTTCACTTGCCCCAATACGGATGAATCTTCCTTTTTCTCTTGTGAATACCCCTGAGGTAAAACCAAGAACAACATCCAAATAACAAATAATAAGCGTGTGTTTTTCATGATCTATTTCTCATTACCAATGTATAACTACGTTCTAAAAGCTAACAAGCCGCCAAGCTATTCAAAAAGTTTAATTATCACTTATTATCCGTACACTTTATCCATATTTCCACTTATCTTTTATACAAGATGAATATTCACTCATTTTTATCCATCCGAAGAGTCATAAAAAGGCCGGTTGCCCCATTACATGAAGCAACCAGCCCTCCATTATCCTGTCACCAAGTTAATTATCAGAACTTATAAGCTGCTTTACGCAATTCTTTCACTGAACCGAATGGTTTATTGGGCTTCAGGTAACGCCCCATGAACTTATAAATGTCCAGACGAATCTTGCTTGACTCATAAGTATCTAACCGATCAAAACTATGCGCACCGGGAGCACGCTCAAATATCTTATATTCAAATTTTTTGCCTTCTGCTTTCAAGGCACGGATCATTGATTCCACCTCGACTACATTCACATCATCATCACTGGTATTAGTATAGATAAGTAACGGGTCTTTCAACTTCTCCGCATGCCACACAGGAGAGCGCCGTTTGTATTCCGCAATATTGTCCTTGGCAGTCTGCCCGATATGATTCTTGGCCGAGAAGATTTTGCGATAACTGTCGCTGGCATACCCCATACGCATGATTACATCCGAAACCGGAACGCCTGCAAAACCACATTTATATTGTCCCGGATAATTGAAAAGGTTCATCAGTGTAATCATACCACCATGACTCCATCCCATGATACCCACACGACTACTATCCACAATATCGAAATTATCCACCATATAGTTACGGCTGATGTACACGTCTTCGTTTTCCAATCCACCATAATCTATATTATTGTATGTTCCCGCTCCGTATCCGGTGCTTCCCCGGTAGTCCGCTGCCACCACGATGTATTCCTGCGCTATCAGCTCACGGATGATATGGGCATAATAGGTGTCCATATCGGCATGTACCCCACTGTGAGGAAATACGATCAACGGATATTTCTTGTTTTCCTTCACACTTTTGGGAATAAAAATGTATGCTCTGAATTTAAGTTCGTTACCGGCACTCATCGAAGTGGGATTGGACTCCTTCCAACGCGGTGGTCCACATAATATCACCTTATCTACATGGGCAATATCACCCACTTTCTCGTACCACAGGACATCATCAATCTTTTTCATTAACTGGTCAAACTGATGAACAGACAACTGCGCCCGTACTATTCCCGGCATAGTCCATAAGCAACACACAAATACCACAAATATTACTATTCTGTTTTTCATACGTATATATTTAAATAATGATTAATAGCATGTCAATTCTTGGGATATCCCGGATTCTGTTCCATCTCAGGACTAAAGATAAACTGGTCTTCAGGTATCGGCAGCACACACTTGTAAAAATCCCAATCCACCTCTTCGTCCACACTGGGAAGATGATATCCTCCTTTACGGACAATAGTCTTGCCATTGCGCAGCAAATCAAAGAAACGATGTCCTTCACCTACCAGCTCCTTACTTCGCTCATCCAACACACGGTCCAAGGTATAGTCAGCCATTGTCACTTCGTTATCGGGATTGCCCCGCTTCACAATCTCATTCAAATAACCAAGTCCCTGAACCGCAGCATCACCGCCCAACTTGCAACCAGCCTCAGCGGCAATAAGGTACACCTCGGACAGACGAAGTACCACATTGTTACATTCCAGCGGTGCAGTCTTCAGGTCCGTCCCTCTCAGTTTGTACAACCACCATACCGTTTTCCCCGCATATTTATTCTCCTCCAGCAACTGCCCGCGCACATCTCCGGGATCAGCCAACATTTGCTCCGCATATTTCTGAGTGACAAACCCCTTCTGATAGCCATACCAATTCAATAAATATCCCCATGAATCCCGTCCTGGAGTATCATCCACACTATTGGCTATCTCAAAAAACGATTCTGAACCAAACTTGGCTTCTACCGACCAGGCAGCCACATACTTCTCATGCGGATAAAGTGCATAACTTCCCGATGTATCCGCATCCTTAATCAGTTGGTCCGCCAAATCAAATGCTTTCCGGTTATCGTCATGATACAAGTAGATACGAGCCAGCAATGCACGAGCCGCATACTTATTCATACGTCCGTTATTTTTCTCTTCGGACATCAATGTAACCGCCTCTTCCAACGTTTCTATAATAAAATCATAAGCCTGAGCAACAGTAGAACGGGGAGGATTCTCATAGGTTCCCACCAAATGGTCTATCAACGGAGCACCCAGTGACGCACCTTTATCTTTTGTATAAGGATAGCCAAAGCAACGAGTCAGATCAAACTGGCAAAGCGCAATCACCGCCATCGTCTCGCCTTTCAAAGCATTCAACTTCTTTTCATCCCCGCTTTCAATTTTTCCTTCGGCAATAGCATTCAGAATATTCCATGCCTCACGAAGAATATAAAAAGGTCGTCCCCACAATGAACCGGCATTCAAACTATTAGGACGATGATTGAACATATAGCATGTATTGCATACCCCACTTTCCTCAGAACTCTGCATATCATCTCCTTTCATGTCTCCATAGGCAAACATAGCAGCCCCGTAATATCCGGAGCCCGACATCAGATCATACAATCCGTTCACCGCATTATCCACATCGGTTACTGTACGGAAAGCCATCGTAGTAGGAATTTTATTGCTGGGAGCTGTATCGAAGAAATCACTACAACCGGCAACGAGCAGTGAAACGAATCCTAAAATAAAAAGTATTTTCTTCATAATGGTTCTGTTTTTTAGTGTAATTGATGATTAAAATTTAAGTTCCAGCCCGAAAGCATAAGTTTTCAACGGAGGCGTGTAGAATCCTACCACCCCACTCATTTCAGGATCATATTGGTCGTATGCAGCCCATGTCAACAAATTCGTACCCGAGAAATAAATACGGGCATTCCCTATTCCTAATTTCTGCAACCATGCTTTAGGAGCATTCAATCCCAATATCAGACTTTTCAGACGAATATGATCCGTAGAATGGATGGCACGTGAAGAATTATAGTTACCCCCCTTTTTATTCCCATATACAAAACGGGGAACATCCGTTATATCACCCGGTTTCTGCCAACGGCGGCGTTGCTCGGTACTTTTATTGCTTATCACTGAATAACCATCATCTTGCAGAATGTAGGATGCATTATCATACGAATAACCACCGAAACTATAAGATAGATTGAATGACAGGTCAATGAATTTATAATTAAAGGTATTCATAAAACCTCCCGATATAGTAGGCGTAATATCTTTCAACGGAATAGGACTTGCCTGCCCCGGATCGGTCACTTTATTTTTTGTATAATTGCCATTCTCATCCTGTTGGTTATCATAATACAAGGCACTTCCGGTCTCAGGATCCACCCCCGCATACTCACGCAGATAAATAGTATTAAATGGATAACCTTCCTTACGTACATACCTGCCATCCACAAACCAAGGCAGATCTGCCAGTTTCAGAATCTTATTTTTATTATGGCTCAAATTGAAGGCGGTAGTCCAGCTGAAATCTTTCGTCTTGATGTTATTGGAACGAACTTCAAGTTCCACACCGGTATTCCGCATCTGCCCCACATTGGTCAGCAGAGAAGAAAATCCGCTGATGGAATTCAATTGCTTGCTCATCAACAGGTCTTTCGTTGTACGCGTGTACCAATCCAAAGAAACATTCACACGACTGAACAAGCCGATATCCAGTCCCAAATTCAGTGCATAATTCTTCTCCCAGGTGAGTTCCTCATTCCCCAATGTACTTTCCCACGGAGAAGGTTTCCCACTATAAAACGCCCCCGTGGTATAAGTACTCTGATAACCATAATATGAAGAAGGGAGATTTCCATTCACCCCATAGGAAGCACGAAGTTTTAAATCACTTAATACTGATTTCAACGGCTGCATGAACCTTTCCTGAGAAAGTCTCCATGAAGCGGACAAAGACCAGAAATTACCCCAACGAGTATCGGGAGACAAGCGGGATGAGCCATCCCTGCGAAAACTGAAACTGGCATAATATTTATCATCATAAGAATAGTTCACACTGGCCACATAGGACATTAATGCATCTTCCTGCAATTTCTGGTCAGCATCTATCGGATCGGCCGCATTTCCTAAAGAAGTGTTTATATCCTGCCCGTAAGTTTTCTTTGCAGCATACAAATCCTCATAATCATACTTCATCACCTCGAAAGCCGTGACCGCACTGACAGAATGCTTGCCGAAAGTTTTGGAGTAAGTTAAATTGTTCTGTGAAGTATAACGTATACGGTCAGTCATCTGCATACGTCCCCGTCCTTGATAAGTTGCTCCATCACGTCCATCCGGAGACTGAAAGAAAAAGTCCTTTGTCAACGAATAATCTACCGTAAACACACTGGATACCTTCAAGTTATCCCAAACATTATAAGCTATTTTAGCCGTACCCATAGCACGTACCGTCCGAGCGTAATAATCATTCACCTCAGCCTCCAATATCGGATTATACCCATTGTTTTCACGATACCCGCTGGCATAGGTCCCATCCTCATTGTAAATGGGAGTAGAAGGCGTCAGATTCACTTTTGATGCATAAATGGCACTTCCATAAAATTTACCTTCGGGTAAATGAACGTTCTTTGTCCACGAAAAAGAAGCGTTCATTCCAAATTCCACCTTTTTATACTTGTTACTTGCATCCACACGCCCCGTAAAGCGCTCCATTTCTGAATTCAGGGAAACACCCGTCTGTTTAGTATATCCCAAAGAACCGATAAAACTGGAATTTTGGTTGCCAGCACTGGCAGACAGGTTATAATCCTGTTGATAACCTGTCTTAAATAAAGCACTCTCCCAGTCCGAATATCCTTGAGGCAAGCGTTTGGCATACTGGTCTATATTCGCATCCGCATACTGCTGTGCCTCTTGTTCGCTTACTCCCTTATCCAGTTGAAAATTAACCAATCCTTCATGAATTAATTCCCTTCTTTCCTCGCCTCCCATTAACGGACGATATGTATAAGCGAAATCTGTGATTCCGTATTTCGCCGCCATATTGACACGAAGCTTGCCTTCCTTTCCTTTTTTGGTAGTGATAAGCACGACTCCATTAGCACCTTTCGCACCATACAATGAAGCAGATGCCGCATCTTTCAAAACGGTGATACTCTCAATATCCGCCGGATTCAGCGTTTCAATGAATCCCATTCCTCCCGCTTCGGACATACTGGTAAAGTTACTCAAGTCATAAGATGGAATAGGTACTCCGTCCAATACATACAAAGGTTCGGTAGAAGCATTCATGGAAGCAACTCCCCGTACCCGTAAAGTTGTTTTCGCACCGGGCTGCGAAGAAGTACCGGCGACCACACTGATGCCCGGTATATTCGATTCAATCATCTGCCCCACAGAGACAACAGGTAAAGCCTCCAGCTTTTCTGTAGTCAGAACAGAAGCAGATCCAGTATAAGTTGCCTTCTTAAAATCTCCATATCCGGTAACGACCACTTCGTCCAACGTATTGGTATCCTCTTTCAATATAATATGAAAATCCCCTTTCCCTTTTGTCGGAATATCTTGTGCCAAATATCCTATATAGCTCACAACCAACGAAGCAGATTCGTCCACTTCCAACGTAAACTTCCCATTAAAGTCGGTGATAACCCCATTGGTACTTCTGCCTTTTTCCACAACATTAGCACCAATCAGAGGTTCTCCCATTACATCTTTCACCACTCCCGTCACTCTTTTCTTTCTAGAACCGGGTTGCGAGACAGCTTTCTTCTCAATAAAATAGATTTTGTTGTTCCTGATTTCAAAAGTAAGATTAGTTCCTGAAAGAAGTCTTGTCAATGCCTCCTTCAGTGTGACATCTTTGAGTTGCATGGTTACCTTACGATTCACATCGACCAACTGGTCACTGAAAACCAAGCTCATACCGGTCTGGCTTTTAATAGATGCCAGAACTTTTTCCACCCTCTCATTCTTAAAATCTAAAGAGACTTTTTGCGACTGTGCTGAAACAGTAAAGCCAAATAAAAGGACTCCCAACAGCAGTAATGTCTTCATTTTGGTTCTTGCTTTCATTTTCATCAATAGTATTAGTTTGAAACAAAAGAATTTCTTATATAGGCTAACACATCATCCAGAAAAAGGTATGAGTCCTTTTTTTCGTTTTCTCAAAAAAAATAGATGCAAGTGTATTCACTCACATCTATTCCACATTTACCTTTATAGTTCCCATTATTTGGTGCCTACTTCAAACAGACCGTCTTCCACCTCCGTAAAACAGATATTAGAAACAGTTTCCAAATCATAGAGTACATCCGACGCGTTTACTTTTCCTGTTGACAAAGTAAACCTGTTCTTCAGTACCGTAGAATCTTTCACAATAAAATGAACGTCATAATGCCTTTCCATCACCTTTATAATCTCATTAAGCGGAGTCAGATAAAAATTAAGGCTGTTGGAACGCCATGCCGAAATCTGCTCCATATTATCCGGGCGGGAAATCAGGCATTTCCCCGACTGACGATTATATTCCGCACTCTCCCCCGGAACAAGCCTGTACTCCTTCGCATTATGATCCCTGAAAAGAATTCCTCCTTCATCCAAAGTTACCCAAATATTGGGTTCGGCAGCATATGCTTTTACATTAAATCTGGTCCCGATCACTCTCACTTCCACCCCTTGCAAATCCACCTTAAAGGGACGGTTTTCATCTCTGGCAACATTAAAATACCCTTCTCCCCAAAGCTCCACCGTACGATTGAACAATCCAAATTGCTTGGGATACCTCAAACGGGAATCCGAGTTCAAGTGTACAATACTGCCATCCTGCAAAATTACCCGCATCTGTTCACCATAAGGAACACTTATTTCAGCATATTCCGTTTCAGAGAAAATCCCCGTCCGGTTCACCAAAAATAACAAAGAAACGCTTAAGAGAACAAATGGTAACAATACAGCCGCCACCCACATCCACTTACGGCCGACCGATCTCCTTCCACGCTCACGTTTTATCTCACTCATAAACCGCTGTTTCATCTTCATGCCGGAAATAGAAGGAAGTCTAACATCTTCCGGCATCTCTTCTGCAAGCTCTTCCATCTCACGGTCCAATCGCCCAGACAAATACTTACGCCCTTCTTCCGTAACGAACCAACCGGCAACTTTCCGAGCTTCTCCAGGAGCAGCTTTGTTGTCAAGTACTTTATCTATCACCGATTCATCTATCTTCATAATCTATTTTTTTCATATATTTATAATAACACCCTACTCCGATAAAAGTATGAGTGCATTTCAGTCTATTAAATAAATCCATATTACAGGAAACCACATAATCAAAGATTCAATCGCATTACGAAGCGCCTTTATAGCCTGTGTGTAATGAGATTTCACTGTAGGAACAGTTATGCCCATCCTGTCGGCAATCTCTTGATTGGATAACCCATATTCTATTTTCAGCAAGCAGATTTTTTGTTTCTGAGGAGGAAGTTTGTCAATGGCAACCCGCAAGGATTTTCTGAGTTCACCATGTTCAAACCGGGTTAAAAAAGCATCTTCGTCCTCATCATTCACCTGTTGGGCCATTTCATACAACTTCTCAAATACCAGATTGCGATGCCTCAATTCATTCAGTATATAATTCTTCAAGATAGTAAATAACAAACTGCGAATACCCGACTCAAAACTAAAAGTTTCCCTCTGCTCCCACAATTTCATAAAAAGATACTGAACTGCGTCCTCCGCCTCTTCTTCCGATTTCAAAAAACGATAGGCTATGGTGTACAATAACCGATGGTAACGGTCAAAGACAGCAGCAAAGGCATACTCTTTACCACGGCGAAGATCGTCATATAACTTTTGGTCAAAATCCGGATATTGATTCATAATAAATGCTTTTCCCAAGTTTTCTTAAAAGACCAACTTATTACAAAGATAGTACAAATGTGGGTATCTCTTGTTAGATTTCTCAAAAAAAACGGTTCGTTTTGTTTTTGATTTTTAAAATATCTTACACAAGAAGACAAATATCACACATAAAGACATCAATTCAACATCTATAAACAAAGTATATACAAAGAATATCATTACCATGATGGAACGCAATCATGACCGGCCTTTGATTTCGTCGAAAGAAACAAACCCATCTCATATGCTTTGGTTTCCGTCCTATTTACGAGGAATTCTTTATCGGTACGGCTACATTCGTTAATCATCGTCCAATAACGGTAAAAAGCGGACTATCATGATCCAGAGTTAAAACTTCAGTATTTTCCTTTTTCATTTTATTTATGGACACGAAGATACAACAGACTGTTCAAGAAAAAGTTGATTATTGTAGATGTGCGCAGGTTAATGTAATTCAGAAGGTCAGATCTGTCTTCAGAGTAAAAAATATTCTGGTACGGAAGGGAAATTGGATGTGAAGGAGCCTATATATAAATATATACCTCCCCCAAGATATAAAACCCGCCCCCTGCAACAGCCCTGCTTGAACAAACTTGTTAGTCCCCTGTTCCAACCTCCGGAGGCTATGAATGTTTTTTCTTAACAAGTAACAGTCCGCTCTGATATAGAACCTAAACCCGAAAGATTATATATCTTACAAGTGTAACATATATAACGATGACACCTGAAGATCTATCATGTGTCACGGCATCTTCTATGATTCATAATCAAACCGATCAAGTATCATTCATCTATAGAAAAGAAAATTGCCTTCATCATTCATAAAAACAAATAATGAAGGCAATACACTAAATTATATACAATCAATCCCTAATCATTCAGCTACTACTTCAATTACACGACTGTTGAGTTGCTGTGTAGTAAATAGATTCAATCCTACATTCATCAAGAATTCTCCAGAGAAAACCTCACCATTGCCTGATAAAGAAGAATTGGCTCCGGGCATCAAGTTGATTTCTTTCACACGATACATTTTGTCTGCATCAAGCCCCTGCAAACGCACCGGCAATATTTTTTCCGCATAACGGGGATGAATATCGAAAGCAAATACAACTGCTTTATCCTTATCTTTGCCCACATACATAGTAGAGGTATGATTACTGCCATAAGGAGATACCAAACGGTATATATCGCCTTCCAGAACGACCGGTTTCAAACGATTATAATTCTGTACAGCAGTACGGCAATAAGTTTCATCATCCTTACTCATATCCGCTAATTTTATATCAAAACCGAGTTTGCACATCATAGCCACATCCGTACGGAATTTCACACTGCTATTCTTATTCCATGTGGTAACATGAGCGCACATTGTCTTGGCTGGGAACACCTGTGAAAATCCCCACTGAATAAATAAACGTTCAATAGGATCGGTATTATCACTAGGCCAGAATTCTGTAAAATAGCTCAAAGCCTCATAATCCGAACGCCCACCGCCACCGGAACAAAGCATCATCGGCAGATCAGGATATTTTGCTTTCACACGTTCCAATACATTATACAAGCCACGCACATAATCAATATATAAATGTGACTGCTTGTCTTTCAAATAAACAGAGTAAATATTTGTAATAGGGCTATTGCAATCCCATTTGAAGAAAGCGATATCAGGATATTTTGTCATCAAATTGTCCACAACTCCGAACACATAATCCTGTACTTTCGGATTACTCAAATCCAGAACCAACTGATTACGGAAATAATACTCGTCACGGTTCGGAAGATGAATCACCCAGTCTTTATGCTTTTCATACAACTCACTCTTAGGATTCACCATTTCCGGTTCAATCCAGATACCGAACTTTATACTTTTTTTCTTGGCGGCTTCCGTCAGATAACCAATGCCATGAGGAAGCTTGTCAGCCGTTTCATCCCAGTCACCTAACCCTTGATGATCACCACTGCGCGGATACTTGTTGGCAAACCAACCATCATCCAACAAAAACATATCCACACCCAGTTCTACTGCATCATCCATCAACTTCACCAATTTCGCTTCATCAAAATCAAAATAGGTGGCTTCCCAATTATTCAACAAAGTCATACGAGTCTGGTTCCCATCCTTTACCTGATACTTACGGGCCCAATCATGGAAATTACGACTAGCCTGTCCTTTACCTTTAAAACTGTAAGTAAAATAAAAATCGGGAGTACGGAAGATTTCATTCGGTTTCAGACTATATTCCGAAGCATACGGATTAATACCCGAAATAACACGCAGTTCGTTCTTATTATCTACTTCGAATACAAAACTGAAATTACCTGTCCATCCTAATGTTCCGACCAACACTTCACCTTGGTTCTCTTCTGATTTTCCATCCAATGCAAGTTGGAAGAAAGGAGAGCAGAACATATTGGCACGTGCTCCCAATTTAGTATCAATCGTTTTCTTGCCAAATTCCAAAGGCTGTTCCTTCACATGCGCCTCACTGGCCCAGTCTCCCGAGAATTCAGTCAGGAAATAGTTGGCACGATTCAAGTGCAACATGGAAGACGCGTACTTATGAAGCTGCACAGGTTTCTTTTCCCGATGACTGATTTCAGTGAAAGTCTTTATTAGATTTTCTTTCTGGTAAGCCACATAATGAAGTTTTACAGTTACAGGATATTTATCATCCTGCATAGTAATCACTACTTCATCTACCCCCGGCGACACTTGATTCCGAGTATGAGATACATATTTTAACAAAGTAGAAGGATTGCCGTCATTATGCACTATATGAATAGCCGGTTCAAAATAATCTTCCATGCCATGAGTAAGATATGCTTCGCTGCCCTGCGGCAAGTGGGCAATATCTGTAGCATGATTCAACCTCTTTCCCAAATAACTTTGATATAGACGTCCATTATCACCAACCCGGTAAATAAGGTCTACATTTTCTGTACTAATTTTAATTACTGGCTTATCCGCCGCCTTTAACATAAATGATATGCATAAAAAACATATCAAGAAGAGCAATCTTTCTTTCATGGTATTATTCATCGATTAAAATTATAGTGCAAAAATAGAGAGAGAAGCTCAAAAATCCCTACTCAAATGCGCCATAAAATAAGAATTTTGACGCTTATACCCTCAAAATCATCGAAATCAAGCCTGTATTGTAGGTAAAATCAAGGAAATATGCTATCTTTGTTATCCAATTCTAATACATGGATATATGCCACGAATTAAAGATGGATTTAAAGGAGAACGCGCTATCGTACTTCCTGCTTTTCTGATTGAAGAATTAAAGCAAGATCCGTTAGGCAGTGAACTTTACATCACAGATATAGGATATTATCCTCATGCCTATTTTCATTACCGGAAACGCGACACCGAGGAAGTAACCGAGTTTATCCTCATTTATTGTATGGAAGGAGAAGGGTGGTTCGAGTTAGACAAACATCAATATGCAGTTACCGCCAACCAATTTTTCATTCTACCCGAACACCAAGCACACGCTTATGGCAGTAATGAGGAAAATCCCTGGACTATTTACTGGATCCATTTCAATGGAACAAAAGCTGCATTTTTCAGTGCCGGTTTTGACCGTCCGAAAAGCATCACTCCACAAGAGGATTCACGAATCAAAGAAAGATTAGTACTCTTCGAAGAAATCTACTCGTCCATCAGTTTCGGATATAGCAAAAATTATATGCTTTATGCCACTACTAGTCTCTTCCATTTTTTAGGTTCCATGAAATTTATTGGCGAATATCGGGATTGTGGCTCTATGCGCAATAGTTACAGAAACAAAGATGTAGTGCAAATAGCGATTCATTTCATGCAAGAAAATTTGAGCAAGACCATTCGTCTGGCAGATATCGCTGCGGAAGTAAACCTCTCGGTTTCCTATTTCTCTAATCTGTTTGAAGAAAAGACAGGCTCCTCTCCTCTTCGATATCTTACCTATCTCAGAATACAGGAAGCCTGTCATTACCTGGATTTTACCAACCTGAAAATTAACCAAATAAGTCCCTTGGTAGGCTATGAGGATTCTCTTTATTTCTCCCGGTTATTCACTAAGACGATGGGAGTGCCTCCATCAGCTTACAAAGAGAAGAAAAAAGGTTAAGACTTACGCCATCTACCAACAGTCGGTCCGGAAAGGAGCAACCGGGAGGCCGTTCTCTCCGTACAAATTACAATCCGGATTATCCGCCCAGCCATAACGTGCAGCAAGAGGGATAGAAACTTCAGGAGAAAAAACTATAATTTTCCCATTCTGGACCATCGCCTCTGCCGGATAAAACACACGGTCCGGCCCTGCAATGGTAAAGCCTTTTAAAGTTGTACCTTTAATCTGAAATCCATCTTGCTTTTGTCCGAAATCCAATTCCATTTTATCCCCTTTGATTCTATAATTCCGGAATACAGGAGCCGAACCGGAAACATTTTTTCCATAACTACCGGCCAGGGCAACCAAGGCCAAACGGCGTCCCACCTCTTGCTTATTCTTAGGATGAATGTCATCAGCCAAACCAATATCAATGGTCACAGCCATACCAACTTGGTCAAGTTTTAATGCTTTAGTTTGTGCTTCACGCAAAGCCGCCCATTCGGAATCCGGCTGTATTTCCTTGGATTCCATAAAATTAGCCAATTGTACAAAATAAAAGGGGAAATCACTCCGCCATTGCCGGCGCCAATCCGTAATGAGAGCAGGAAACAAATCCCCATATTGTTCCGGACGGCCTACATTGGCTTCACCTTGATACCATATTACTCCTTTAATGGGAAAAGCAGTCCATGGTTTGACCATCGCATTGAACAGCACCGTAGGGTAACTGGAACTTTGAATGGGAGAAACCGGTGCGGGTGGAAACCCTTTTAAAGAAAGTCCGATACGATATTTCCAATCTCCTGCCAAACAGATCCGCTTTCCATCAGCTTCTACATAAAGTTCCTCCGCCTTGCCATGAATACCGCCCTCTCCACCAAAATCAGAAACACGAACAGCAAGAACCGCCTTACCAGCCTTCACTAATTTTGCAGGAATGGTATAAGTACGCGGTGTCATATAACCTGCCCCTCGGGCAATCTCCACCCCATTAAAATAAGTAATATCTTCATCATCAATCATCCCCAGTCGCAGCGTAAGCGGTTTTCCCGCCCACTCGGCAGGAATTTCCAAGGAACGGCGAAACCAGATGATGCCGTCAAAATCTTTAAGTCCTTTGCCCTCCCAATAACCGGGTAGGGATATGGTCTGCCAGTCCTCTTCACTCAAGGAAGGTGCCGTCCAACAAAGTTTGCCGTTCTCCATTCCTTTGTCTTTTTCGGTGAACAGGGACTGCCAATGGGCGCGTTCTTCCGAGTAAGCTTGTTCCATCCGATTGGGATCAAAGCCGAGCCGCTCCAGTTTGTCCATTTCTTCCCGAAAGCCCATTACTTGCCGCAAGGTTTCATGGCTCGTCCATGCTTCGG
>OHZR01000302.1_pt1 | contig 17579 bp, 16 predicted proteins | sample 1580491 | NCBI WGS metagenome assembly OHZR01 (sample SAMEA3882555, study PRJEB24775) | human gut metagenome | biome: human-associated habitat; feature: intestine environment; material: feces | place: Netherlands | collected 2009/2010 | reverse complement strand
AGCTGGGCGTTGCGGGCCTTTTCCAGCTGGATGCGCTGCAGGCGCTCGGCCTCGGTCTCACGGCGGCGGCCAAACTGCTGGCCGCGGCGGTTGTTGCGGTTGTTGAACTTTTCCTTCTTGCCGGTGGGCTGGTTCTTGCGCTTGCTGGGCATATTGCGACTGTCGGCCAGGTCATCATAGCGGGCGCTGAACTTATCCACGTTCACATCCACGGTGCGGGTATCCACAGACACCTGGGCGCGGTCAACCTTGACCTGCTCGGTGGCGACAGGCTCCTTGATGCCGGTCTCGCTGGCCAGCTCCTGCATCGTCACGCGCTTTTCGCTGCGCTTTTCGGCCTGCTTGTTATCATTGCGCTTATCATTGCGCTTTTCCTGCTGGGCCGGTTTGGGCTGTGCTGCCTTGGGCTGCGCATTCTGGGCGGGCTTGGCCTGCTCCGCTTTCGGCTCTGCCTTGGGGGCTTCCGGCTGCTTGGGCTGCTTGGGCTGGGGCTTAGCGGCCTCCGGCTTCGGCTCTTCTTTTTTTGCCTGGGGCTTTGCTTCGGGCTTTTTGGTCTCCTGCTTGACGGGCTGCGGTTCCTTGCCGGATGCCAGATACTCGCCCAGGTCCTTGACGGCGGTTTCGCGGGTCAGGGCTTCCAGCAGGGCGTTGACCTCGTTTTCTTCAAAGGTCGCGCCCGTCTTGCGGGTCTCGCCGGTCAGCTCCGCAAAAGTCTCGATAACCTTTTTGGTGCTGATGCCAAAATCTTTTGCAATATCCGTAACTTTGTATTTGAAATCAACCATTGGCTGAATCCTCCTTCACTTGCTTTTTGAGGTAGCCTGCACACAGGTGTGCAAGGTTTTCGTCCGTAACCGCAAATACAGCAGCAGGCTTTGGCGTAAGCATGCGCAGGTCCTCGCCTTTCAGCGGCATCACCGCGCAGGGGATCACCCCGCGGCAGGTATCCTGCATATGCTGCGTGGTGCGCTTGCTGGCGTCGCAGGCCAGCAGCACCAGGCATGCCTTGCCCCGCATCACAGCTTCTTCCACACGGTCATAGCCGTGCAGCAGCTTGCCGGCTTTGCGGCAAATTCCCAATGCACCCAACAATGGGTCCTTATCATTCGCCACGGGGCATCGCCTCCTTTACTGCCTGCTCGGCACAGGCCATCTCCTCGGTCAGGCGCTCAAACACCTCATCCGGCACCGGCACACCAAAGGCATGTTCCAGCCGCTTGGCCTTGCGTGCTTTGGCCAGGCACGCTGCCGACGGGCACAGGTATGCGCCGCGGCCGGAGCGCTTGCCGGTCAGATCCACGCTGACTTCACCTTCGGGGCTGCGCACAATGCGCACCAGTTCTTTTTTCGGTTTTTGGGTGTTGCACCCAACGCACCGGCGCACCGGCACCTTTTTTTGCGGTTTTTGTTGCAAATGGCTGACCTCTTTTCAGTCTCAGCGCCGCATTGCACGGCGTGTGCTCATTATTCCTTGCCGGTTTCCGGGGCGGTCTCGGCGGCGGGGGCTTCGGCCGGCTGTTCAGCCGGGGTTTCGTCCTCCTCGCCATAGTAGCCGGATTCCGGGCGGATGTCAATATTATAGCCGGTCAGGTGGGCGCACAGGCGCACATTCTGGCCCTTGTTGCCAATGGCAAGGCTCAGCTGCTGGTCGGGCACGGTGACGCGGCAGGAGCGGGTCTCGCCGGGCAGCAGCTCCACCTTGACCACCTTGGCGGGGCTCAGGGCTGCGGAGATGAACTCCGAGATATCCTCGCTCCACTTGACGATATCGATCTTCTCGCCGCCCAGCTTTTCCACAACAGCGGCCACGCGGGCGCCGTGCTCGCCGATGCAGGCGGAAACAGGGTTGACGTTGGGGTCCTTGGACCAGACAGCCATCTTGGTGCGGGCACCGGCTTCGCGGCTGATGGCCTTTACCTCCACAGTGCCGTCAAAGATCTCGGGCACTTCCAGCTCAAACAGGCGCTTGACAAGGCCGGGATGGGTGCGGCTGATCATCACGCGGGGACCGCGCTCGGTGTTGACCACATCCACGATGTAGACCTGCAGGGTCTCGCCCTCGGTGTACACCTCGCCGGGCACCTGCTCGTTGCGGGGCAGAACAGCCTCGCCGCCCTTGCCCAGATCCAGCGCAACGATGCCCTTCTCGGTATCCACGCGGGTAACGGTAGCCTGCACGATATCATGTGCGCGGGACTGGATCTCGCTGAGCTGCTGGTTGCGCTCGGCCTCGCGGATGCCCTGACGGATGACGTGCTTTGCGGTCTGGGCGGCAATGCGGCCAAAATCGCGGGTCTTGAGCGGGGTGATGATGCGGTCGCCGACCTCATAGCTGCTGCGGATCTTGCGTGCTTCGGTCACACCGATCTCGGCGTGCTCGTCGTACCAGTCCTCGTCTGCCACGATGTCCTGAATCAGTGCCACGTCAAAGCGGCCGGTGTCGGGGTCGATGTCCACCCGGATGTGATCCTCCTCGACCTCATAGTTCTTCTTGACGGCAATGATGATAGCCGCCTTGATCTTTTCGATCAGGTACTCTGCGGTGATGCCGCGCTCATGCTCCAGCATGGAGAGCGCTTCAAAAAAGTCCTTATTCTCTGCTGTCATTTTTCGGGTTCCTCCTATATATTTTGTTCTCTTTTCTCCATCAGAGACGGTACTTTTCAGTTGAACAGATCCTCGTCGTCGCACAGCTGCACGCCGGAGGCTGCATTCACCTCAAAGGTCACGGGGCCGTTTTCGGTCTCCAGCGTCACAGTGCTGCCCTCGCGGCCGGTCAGGATGCCGGACAGTTCCCGCACGCCGTCGGCGTTGGGGCGGATGAGCTTTGCCCGCACCTTCTGACCCTTCAGCACCTCGTAGTGCTCCGGGCGGGTCAGCTTGCGGCCAAGGCCGGGGCTGCCCACTTCCAGATAATAGCTCTGGTCGATGGGGTCCGCTTCGTCCAGAATGGGGTCCAGTGCGTGGGACACCTCAGCACAGGTGTCGGTATCCATGGTGCCGTCCCGGTCGATGAGGATGCGAAGATACCAGTCCGGCCCTTCCTTCTCAAAAACCACATCCCACAGGCGCAGACCCATGCCTTCCACCGTGGGACGGACAAGCGCTTCCACTCTCTGCGCGGTGTTGCCGCCAGACTGCTTCGCCATAAAAAACCTCCAAACAAACAAGAAACGCGGACCTTGCGGCCCACGTTTCAGGTTAAACTATATCGTACTACTAGAATATAGCATACTCTTGCGATTTATGCAAGCATTTTCGCAATTTTTTTGCAGTTGCGCGCCCTTTGGGGCTTTTTACAGCACCCAGACGCCGTTCTCGAACAGCTGTACAGTGCGGCCATCGCGGCATTTACCGGTGATGCGGCTGTCCTCTGCACCGATCATCACATCCTCGTGCAGGGAGGAGTGGTTCATGCCGCGGGCTGCCAGCTCTTCCTTGGAAAGGCCGGTGCCGCCCACGGTGGTGCCGGGGTAGCTGTCGCCAAAGGCGATGTGGCAGGCGGCGTTCTCGTCAAACAGGGTGTTGTAGAACAGCTTGCCGCTGCGGTTGATGGGGCTGGAGGCGGGCACCAGTGCCACCTCACCGATGTGGCGTGCGCCCTCATCGGTGTCCAGCAGCTGACCCAGCAGGTCTGCGCCCTCGTCTGCGCCGTGCTCCACCACCTTGCCATCCTTGAAGGTAACGTGGAAATTCTTGATGAGTTGACCGTTAAAGACGTAAGGCTTTGTGCCGTAAACGATGCCGTCCACCTTATCCTTATGGGGTGCGGTGAACACCTCCTCGGTGGGGATGTTGGGCAGGAAGGGCACGCCCTTCTCGTTTTTGCTGCCGGCGCTCTCCCACACAGCCTGCTCCGCCAGACCCACGGTCAGGTCGGTGCCGTTGGCGCTTTCAAAATGCACGCTTTCCAGATCAAGGGCGTTCATCTTTGCGCCCAGCTCGTTCAGGCGGTCCAGATGCTTCTGCCACTCCCCTACCGGGTCGCCGCCGGTCACACGGCAGGTGTCAAAAATGAGCTTCCACTGTGCTTCAATGGCGGCGGCAGTGTCCAGCTCCGGGAACATCTTCTTTGCCCACGGCTCTGCGGGCAGAGCAGCGATGGACCACTGCACCCGGTCGTTCATGGTGTACTCCCGCCACGGCTGCATAAAGCTGCGGTTCGCGCTGTTCACACGGCTGATCTTAGCGCCGTCCAGCCCGGCAAACAGTTCCGGGTCGTCCGCAATAAGATGCAGCACGCACACGCCGCCCTCGCTCTCGGCGTAGTCCAGATAGCGGCGCAGCTGCCAGCCCTTGTGGTCGGTCAGTGCGTCCTCGCTGCCCAGCTCCATGCGGATGCGGGTAACGGCGTCATCCTGCCAGTTCACCTGCACATCCCGCGCACCTGCTTCGTAGGCGCTGCGCACGCACAGCCGTGCCAGCGGAGCACCCTCCAGCGGGCAGTTGATGATCAAAGTCTGCCCCGGCTGCGGGTTCACACCCACCCGGACGATAAAATCCGCATACTTTTGCAGTAATTCGTTAAAGTTTTCCACGTCAGAACCTCCTGTGGTGCATAGCCACCGTTGTTTTTCTCTCAGTATACCACGTTCCGGCGTTTCTGTCCACTATGGGCAGAGCTGCCGCTCACCCTTCCGATTCAAAAAAGGCGCGGGTCATCTGTACCACCGTGCCGGAAAGCAGCAGCAGCGCGATGAGGTTCGGGATGCTCATCAGGCCGTTGAAGGTATCGGCAATGCTCCACAACAGGCCAAGATCCATGGTAGCACCCAGAATGGCTACCAGAGCATACACCACAAAGAAGGGGCGCGCCACCTTGTTGCTCTTGCACAGGAACACCAGAAAACGGGAGCCGTACAGACCCCAGCCGATGATGGTGGAAAAGGCAAAGCAGCACAGCGCCACGGCGGTAAAAATGGAAGCCCAGCCGCCGTAGGTGGTGGTAAAGCCGGAGATGGTCAGCTCTGCACCGGCCACTGCGCCGTAGCTGACCTGGGTGCCGCTGCACAGGATAACCAGCGCAGTCAGGGTGCAGATGACGATGGTATCGGCAAACACCTCAAAAATGCCGAACATGCCCTGCTTGACCGGCTTTTTGGTGTCGGCGCAGGCATGGGCGATGGAGCCGGTGCCAAGGCCGGCCTCGTTGGAGAAGATGCCGCGGGAGACGCCCTTCTGCATACTGAGAAAGACGCTGCCGATGGCACCGCCGGTGACGGCCTGCGGGTCGAATGCACCGCCGACGATGGAGGCAATGACCGCCGGGAAGCGGCGGTAGTTGAGCGCCACGACGCCCAGCGCCAGTACAATGTAGAACAGCGCCATAAAGGGCACCAGCTTCTCAGTGACGCTGCCGATGCGCTTGACGCCGCCCAGCAGCACCATTGCCACCATCATGGCCACCACGACGCCCACGATGAGGTTGAGGGTGGGCAGGATGCCGTTCAGGCCGCTGCCGGTGGCCAGCAGGGCTGAGTCGATGGCGGTGACGATGGTGTTCACCTGCGTTGCGTTGCCGGTGCCGAACACGGTCAGCACGCCGAACAGTGCGTACAGCACGGCCAGAAATTGCCAGCGGCGGCCAAGGCCGTTTTTAATATAGTACATCGGGCCGCCCACCCACTCGCCGGTGTCGCTGCGCTCCCGGAAATGCACAGCCAGCGTCACCTCGGCAAACTTGGTGCACATCCCCAGCAGCGCAGAGCACCACATCCAGAACACGGCACCCGGGCCGCCGATGGCGATAGCGCCCGCCACACCGGCAATGTTGCCGGTGCCCACCGTGCCCGCCAGCGCGGTGCACACCGCCTGAAAAGGGGTCATGGCACCGTCCGAAGCATCCCGCTTGCGGAACATCCGTCCCACGGTGGTGCGGATGGCGTAGGGGAATTTGCGGATCTGCAAAAAGCCCGTGCGGACACTGAGCAGCAGCCCCACGCCAATGATGCACACCATGGCGGGGATGCCCCAGATAAAGCTGTTCACCGCCTGATTGACGGCGGCAATGGTCTCGATCATATACTTCCACATCCTCTGTAATATCTTGCGCACTGACAGTTTTTGTCAAAACACGAAGAATATTTTACCGTACTTTTACCGTAGTGTCAATGAAAAATAGGGACGTTATGAAACGCCCCTATCAAAAATTCTTATTTTTTATGTGTGACCGCCCGGCGGTAGACGATGCCGGAGACCGCCGCTGCCAGCACCTCGGTAAGCCAGAAGGCGTGCCATACGCCGTCTGCGCCCAGCCAGTTACACAGCAGTGCAGCCAGCGGCATGATGAAAACAACATACCGGCACAGCGCGATGACCAGCGATTCTGCGCCCTTGCCCAGTCCCTCCAGTGCACCGGAAGCGGTGGTGGAGACTGCCGAGATGACAAAGCCGATGCTGATGATGCGCAAGGCAGTCTGCCCGGCGGCGATGGTTTCGGGGTTCTGGGTGAACAGCCCCATCAGCTGCCCGGAGGCAAACTGACAGATCACCGTGCCCGCCGCCATGATGGCTGCGCTCATGAGCAGGGTCAGCTGGAACAGCTTTTTCACCCGAGCGTGCTCCCGCGCGCCGTAATTGTAGCCGATGAGGGGGCGCATTCCCTGCACGAAGCCGTTGGCGGGCAGGTACAAAAAGGTCTGCAATTTATAGTAGATGCCCAGCACCACCACATAGCTCTGGGAGAAAGCTGCCAGCAGCCCGTTGAGGAAGGTGACCAGCAGCGAGGGCAGCGCCAGATTGAGGATGGCCGGAATGCCGATGGCGTACAGTCTGCCGTCCAGCGCTGCGTCCGGGCGCAGGCAGCGGCGGCGCAGCCGCACCGGCAGCTCGGTGCGCAGATAGACCACAAGGTAAACTACCACGCTGAGCGCCTGACCGATGCCGGTGGCCAGTGCCGCGCCCGCAATGCCCATGGCAGGCACCGGCCCAAGGCCGAAAATGAGCACAGGGTCCAGTAAAATATTGCACACGCAGCCGGTGATCAAGGCGACCATGGACACCTTCATGCGGCCCACTGCCTGAAAGATCTTTTCAAAGGCCAGCGAGACCATGTTCACGACCAAAAACAGGAACACGATGGTGGAGTAGGTGATGCCGGCGGCGATCAGCGCCTCGTCCTGCGTAAAGCGGCGCAGAAAGCCGGGCATGATGGCGATGCTGACCGCCATCATCACCACGCCGTGCACAAGGCTGAGCACAAAACCGTGGGTGGCAGCTATCTCGGCCTTTTCGCGGTCGCCCGCGCCCAGATACAGCGCGATCATGGCGTTGATGCCGATGCCAAAGCCGATGGCAATGGCGTTGGAAAAGTTCTGGATGGGGAACACCAGACTTAACGCGGTCATGGCGTCCTCGCTGATGCGCGCCACAAACAGGCTGTCCACAATGTTGTACAGGCTGTTTACCAGCATGGAGAGCACGTTGGGCAGCGCCATCGAGAGCAGCAGCGGCAGCACCGGCTTCTCCTTCATAAAAGTTTCGTTCATAAAAAATTTCACCTGCTATCCGTAAAAAGCAAAAATGTGGCGGGCACAGCATCGGCTTGCAGCCGGTTTCCGGCGCAAAAAAAGCCACACAATGACCCTTTAAAGGTCATTGTGTGGCGAAAAGTAGCAATGTTGCTGTAAAAATCCACACGGTTTTTATGATCGCGGCAGCTGTCCGCGATATGCAGCCTGCGCATTTGCGGGTTGCAACCCTAGCAGAATACCACATCCTCAGCGGCGTGTCAAGGGGTTTTGGTGCAAAAGTATGACTTTTGTAATTACTTGACCATTTTTACAGCAGGCGCTACAATAAGGCAAACCGGCTCTGAGGGAGGGCATTATATATGAAATGGATGATCGCATCAGACCTGCACGGCTCCTATTATTATGCGCAGCAGCTGCAGCAGGCCTTTGAACGGGAGCAGGCCGACCGCCTGCTGTTCTTGGGAGACCTGCTCTACCACGGCCCCCGCAACGACCTGCCCCGGGATTACGCCCCCAAAAAGGTGATTCCGCTGCTGAACAGCCTTGCGCCCAAGCTGCTGTGCGTGCGGGGCAACTGCGACGCCGATGTAGACCAGATGGTGCTCAATTTCCCGGTGCTGGCGGATTACGCCGTGCTGCCGGTGGGGCAGCGGCTGGTCTACGTTACCCACGGCCATGTGTTCAACCTGAACCATCTGCCGCCCCTTGCCCCGGGGGATATTTTGCTCCACGGTCACACCCATGTGCCCGCATGGACAAACTTCGGGCAGGGGAACCTTTACTTAAACCCCGGCTCCGTGAGCATTCCCAAGGAAAACACCGCCCACAGCTACATGACCTTGGAGGGAAGCACCGCCTGTTGGAAGACCATGGAGGGCGTGTGCTACCACCAGCTGCAGTTGTGATAATGTTGTGATATTCCAGTTTTTGCCGGCAAAAGCCGGAAAAAGCCCTTGACGAACTGCCCGAAATGCTGTAAACTAAGTACAACCTTTAAAAATAGAGGGAGCTGTAAGCTTTGTACTGAACGCAGGCGGTGCAAAGTGTAGCAGTAAACCCCATAAGGCATCATAAAAAGACACCGGAGGCTTTGCATCGGCTTCCGGTGTTTTTTTATGCGCCGCCGGGCTATCTTTTGCTGCGCGGTCATGCTACAATAGAAAGAAAACGCGAATTGCAGGAGGAATTATGGATTTTTACGGAACCATCGGCCCTGCCTGTGCCGATGTAAAGCTTTTGCAGCAGATGGTGGAAGCCGGCATGACCGGCATCCGCATGAATCTTTCTCACGGGCCGCTGGCAGCGCACGCGGACTGGCTGGCGCTGCTGCGCAAGGCCGGGGTAAAAAAGCTGCTCATCGACCTGCAGGGGCCGGAATTACGCATCGGGCGTCTGCCGCAGCCGCTATCCCTGACCGCCGGGCAGACCGTGCGTCTGGGCGCACAGGGCATCCCCTGCCCTGCCGCGCTGGTGCACAGCGTGCAGCCCGGGCAGGAGCTGCTGCTGGATGACGGCAAGCTGCTGGCGCGGGTGGACGCCGTGGAGCCGGAAGCGCTCGTGTGCACCGTAGTGCGGGGCGGCGTGCTGCAAAGCCGCAAAAGTCTGGCCGCACCGGGAGCAGATATCCAGATGCCCACCCTGACCGCCGAGGACAAGGAAAACCTTGCCATCGCCGCCGGTTGCGGCGTTACCGGGGTCATGCTGCCCTTTGTGCGCGGCGCGGCGGATATCTGCAATCTGCGGCAGGCGCTGGCAGAAGCCGGTGCGCCGCAGCTGAAAATTCTTGCCAAAATTGAAAACCTTGCGGGCGTGCAGGCGCTGCCGGAGTTTTTGCCGCTGGTGGACGAGGTAGTCATTGCCCGGGGCGACCTTGGCAACGCGATGCCCCTGTGGGAGCTGCCCCGCTGCCAGAAGCAGCTTTCTGCCGCCTGCCGGGCAGCCGGAGTACCCTTTATGGTGGTGACCCAGATGCTGGACAGTATGCACACCCGGGCTGTGCCCACCCGCGCCGAGGTGAACGACATCTACAACGCCGTACTGGACGGCGCAGCCAGCCTGATGCTCACCGGCGAGACCGCCGCCGGGCAGTACCCGGTACAGGCCATGGAGTATCTGGTGCGCACCGCCCGCACGGCGATGTAAGAGGAAAAATTATTTTTTATTTGGGCTTCCGAAAAGTCTGCGGACTTTTCGGAAGCCCTTTTTCACGGAAAGGGGGCGTGACCGAGAGATATTTTTCCGCAAAAAACGGCAAAGGGATAGCATCTTTTGTCTGCTTCCTGTATAATACAGGTAAAATCAACTGAAGTCAGAAAGGTTTATCATTTATGGGCATCGTAGTCATCGGAGCTGTTTTTGTGGATATCAAGGGCTATCCCCTTTCCACCTATATCCCCGGCGGGCGCAACGCCGGACGCATCGAGCAGGTACACGGCGGTGTGAGCCGCAACGTGGTGGAGGATATTGCCAACGTGGAGCTGCGCCCCACCTTTGTGGGTCTGGTGGACGACACCGGCATGGGACAGGACGTCATCGACAAGCTGGCAAAGCACAAGGTGAACACCCGCTTTATCCAGAAAAAGCCGGACGGTATGGGCACATGGCTGGCCATCTTTGACAACGATGGTGATGTGCACGCCGCCATCTCCAAGCGGCCGGACACCACCCCGCTGACCGGTCTGCTGCAGGAGCAGGGCGATGCCATTTTTGCAGACTGCGACTCCATTGCATTGGAGCTGGACCTCGAAAAAGAAACGGTAAAGCAGACCCTGCGCTACGCCAAAAAGTACGGCAAAAAGGTGTTTGCCGTGGTCTCCAACATGAGCATTGCCATGGAGCGCCGCAGCCTCCTGCAGGAGATCGACTGCTTTGTCTGCAACCAGCAGGAGGCCGGGCTGCTGTTCTCGGATGACTACGACCACCTCTCCCCGGACGAGATGTGCCGGGTGCTCACGGGCAACGTGCGCAGCGCCAACATTCCCAGCATGGTGGTGACCATGGGCGGGCAGGGCGCGGTATACGCCTGTGCAGACGGCAGCTGCGGCATCGCGCCCGCCAAAAAGGTGGATGTCATGGACACCACCGGCGCGGGCGACGCCTTCTTTGCAGGCACGGTCATCGGCCTGACCTACGGCAAAACGCTGGCAGAATCCTGCGAGATCGGCAGCCGTCTGGCCGCCTCGGTCATCTGCATCACCGAGAACGTCTGTCCCCGCTTCCGCCCGCAGGAGTTCGGGCTGGATGTACCGGTGGTGGATTAACGGTTTGGAATGGTCTCCGCTGCGCTCTGACCATTTTCAGCGGAAAAATTATTTATATTTTGCCAACCGGGAAAATCTGCGGATTTTCCCGGTTGGCCTTTTCACAAGAGGAGCCGCAAAGGAAAGCTGCATCTATAACTAAAATTGCGGATTTTTCGGCTCGCCTTTTCACGGGATGGGCGTAGAGGGAAACGGCATCCGTCTATTGGATTTTTGCGCAAAACCGCATTTTCCCCCTTGACAGAAGCGGCAGTTTCTGGTATCAATAAAAATGATAAAGGGGAGTAAAGGGCAGCCTGCCGGTCAAGGCTTTTTTCGGCAGGCCGCTGCATGGCAGCGTCATCACGGCAGCAATGCCCGATGTCATGTGTTCGCTTGAGACTTTTGTCACAGATCTTACGCTGTGGCAAGGGTCTTTTTTTCTTGCCGCAGCATCAGAACAAAAGGAGGCAGAAAAACAATATGAATTTCTGGAACACATTCGCCGCGCTCTTTTCAAACTTCGGGGCGCTGACATGGCAGATGGTGGTCATGTGGGGCATCGGTGCCCTGCTCATTTACCTTGCCATCGTCAAAAAGATGGAGCCCAGTCTGCTGCTGCCCATGGGGTTCGGTGCCATTCTGGTCAATCTTCCCGCATCCGGTGCCATCACGCAGGGAGACACCGTTGGCCCCATCTCTGCCCTGTTCGAGGCAGGGATGTCCAACGAGCTGTTCCCGCTGCTGCTGTTCATCGGCATTGGTGCCATGATCGATTTTGGCCCGCTGCTGGAAAAGCCGTGGCTGATGCTCTTTGGTGCGGCGGCCCAGTTCGGCATCTTCTTTACCCTGTTTCTGGCGGGCTTCTTCTTTGACCTGAAGGATGCTGCCTCCATCGCTGTCATCGGTGCGGCAGACGGCCCCACCGCCATTTTCGTGGCCAATACGCTCAACTCCCAGTACCTCGGTGCCATCATGGTGGCAGCCTACAGCTACATGGCGCTGGTGCCCATCGTGCAGCCGCCCGTGATCCGGCTGCTGACCACGCAGAAGGAGCGCCGCATCCGGATGTCCTATGAAAAGGGCAATGTTTCCCAGCTGACCAAGATCCTGTTCCCCGTTGTGGTCACGGTGGTCGCCGGTCTGGTAGCCCCGGCCAGCGTGGCGCTGGTGGGCTTTTTGATGTTCGGCAACCTGCTGCGGGAGTGCGGGGTGCTGAATTCCCTGAGCGAGACCGCCCAGAACGTACTGGCAAACCTCATCACCTTGCTGCTGGGTCTGACCGTTGCCGGGCAGATGACCGCCGACAAGTTCGTCCGGCCGGACACTTTGCTCATCATGGCGCTGGGTCTTGTGGCCTTTATCTTTGATACCGCCGGCGGCGTGCTGTTCGCCAAGCTGCTGAACCTCTTCCTGCCCGAGGGCAAAAAGCTGAACCCCATGATCGGCGCAGCAGGCATCTCGGCCTTCCCCATGAGCGGGCGTGTGGTCAACAAGATGGGTCTGGCCGAGGACAGCCAGAATTTCCTGCTGATGTACTCCATCAGCGTCAACGTTTCCGGACAGATCGCATCCGTCCTTGCCGGCGGACTGATCCTTTCCCTGATGGCTTAACGGAGGTGCCTTTATGCTTCATCTTTCTTCCTGGATGACCACCCTGCCCATGATGCTCATCGGCATGACCGGTATCCTGCTGGTCATCGGTTTTCTTGTGCTGGTCGTGATGGCGCTGAACTGTCTCACCCGCCGCAAATAAAGAGTCATAAATGCAAAAAGGACTGCCGTGCAGCGCACGGCAGTCCTTTTTATATCAATTTACTTGCTGATGGAAAGCGTGCCGAAAGCAGTCTCTTCAAAGTGGCTGCTGTACAGCTCCTGCATCAGCTTGATGAGCGAGAGGGTGTCCTCTGCACCGGCGGTCTCGTAGCAGGAGTGCATCGCCAGCTGGGGCAGGCCGATGTCCACACAATTCATGGACACCTGTGCCATGGCCAGATTGCCCAGCGTGCTGCCGCCCACCTTATCGGAGCGGTTTGCAAAGTATTGCAGCGGCACACCGGCGCGGGCAGCCAGTTCCCGGGCGGCGGCAACGCTCATGCCATCGCTGGTGTACTTCTGACCGGCGTGGGTCTTGATGACCACACCCTTGTTCATGTAGGTGCAGTTGTTCACATCGGTGTGCTCCGGGTGGTTGGGGTGCACGGCGTGGGCGTTGTCGGCGCTGACCATAAAGCTGGAAGCCACCGCACGGTGGAAGTCCTCGTCGTTGCCGCCAAGGCTCTGGGCAATGCGGTGCAGCACATCGTACAGGAAGGTGGAAGCTGCGCCCTGCTTGGTGCCGGAGCCGACTTCCTCGTTATCAAAGAAGGCTGCCACGCCGATGGAGCGGGCGTTCTTTGCGGTCAGCAGACCTTTCAGGATGCCGTAGACGCACTGCTGATCGTCCAGACGGCCGCAGGAGATGAACTCCTCATTGCAGCCCCAGACGGTGGCCTTTTCCCGCACATAGAGGAACAAATCGCTGCCAAGGATCTGCTCCTCAGACACCTTCAGCTCCTCTGCGATCAGCTTTTTCAGCGCGCCCTCCTCGCAGGCACCGCCCAGCACGGGCAGCATATCCACCTGCTTGTTGAAGGAAGCCTTATCGTTGACCTCGCGGTTCATGTGGATGGCAACGCTGGGGATCATCAGCAGGTCGCGGTCCAGCGCCACCAGACGGGAAACAATGGCGCCGTTCTCCTGCACCAGCACACGACCCGCCACAGACAGCGGACGATCCATCCATGTGGCGCAGATCATGCCGCCGTAGCCCTCGGTGTTCAGCTTGGTGTAGTTCTGCCCCATGTGGATCTCGGCGTTCTCCTTGATGCGGAAGCAGGGAGAATCGGTGTGGGCGGCGGCAACGTTGAAGCTGTAATTTTCCAGCTGGTCGCCCATGCGGAAGGCGATGATGCTGGAACCGTTGCGGCAGACAAAGTAGTCCTTGCCGGGTTCCAGCGCCCACTTGCGGCTTTCCAGCAGCTCTGCAAAACCTGCTTTCAGCAGGATATCCCGCACAGCGGCGGTGGTGTGGTATGCGGTGGGGTTGCCGTCGATGAAGGACAGCATTTCACGGACTTCGGATGCGATCATAAAAATAAACCTCCTAAGGTGTATCTGAAAAGAGCCGGTCAGTGCTGACCGGCCCCTTTTAAGCATATTCAGGTTACTTTTTGGCAGCGGTCTGCTCGCGCTTTGCAAGGGCAGGCAGAATGAATCCCAGCACGGTCAGCACCACGGGGGTGATGACGTTCAGTGCAAAGGTGAAGGGGTCCTTATCATACATACCCAGCACGCAGCACACGGCGGTAACGGCAAAGCACCAGCCGCCGAAGAACTTGGCCACGGCCTGATTTTTGACAAAGCGGTACTCGGCAGGGATGGTATCGTAGGCATTGCGCAGGGCGATGTAGGCGGCAAACACCCACAGATAGCGCATAGGCATACACACAGAGTTCAGCTTGGTCAGCTGGCGCAGAACGGCGGCAGCACCGGGCACGAAGGACTGTGCCAGAATGATGGAGCCGGACAGCACAGCCACCATCTTGATGCCGTTGCTGTGCACGCCGTGGGCGTTGACCTTGTGCAGAGCCTGCGGGATAAACTGCTTGGTGTGCTCGTTATCCAGCAGCATACGCAACGGTGCGTCGATGCTCAAAATCAGCACGGCGAACTGGCTGATGACATTGCACAGGGCGTAGATGATCATGAACAGATCGCCCACATGGTAGTACTGACCCAGCTTCTGGAAAGCCCAGTAGGAGCTGTTGGCAGCATAGGCGTTGAAGCTCTCTGCGCTAGCGTTGATGATGGCGGGGTCGAACATACGGCTCATGGCCAGCGTGCCCAGAATGGCGCAGGCGACCACCATGACGGCCAGCGTGATCATGCCGCGGGGGAAGCCCTTGCTGGGGTTTTCGACCTTATTGACGTAGGGAGAGATCTTCTCGCAGCCGCCCACGGCGAACACCAGAATGGACAGGGACGTGAAGTAGGTGACGTTAAAGTTGGGGATGAGGCTGCTGAAGCTCAGGTTTGCGTGGACGTACTCTGCCGTGGGGTTGATGGCCGGGGCAGCGAACATCATCACGATGTACAGCAGGGACATGACGAAGGTGCAGGTGCCTGCGGCAGTCAGCAGCTTTTTCAGAGGGTTCAGACCCAAGCTTGCAATGTAGCAGCCCAGCAGCAGGATGCAGAAGGTAGCCAGCTGGATGTAGCGGGTGGGGAAGGAATCGTAGGTCTCCGCGTTGCGGAAAACCGCCCAGCTCAGCGCCTTCAAAAAGCCGCTGCCCTTGCTGGCGATGTAGGTGATGTGGCACGCCCAGTAGGTCCAGCCGGCGTAGTAAGCCAGCTTGGCGTTGGTGGTCTGGTGCAGCCAGGAGCTGACGCCGCCGCCCTCGTTTTTAAAAGCTGAGCCCAGCTCGCCCACCATCAGCGCATAGGGGATAAAGTAAAGGGCAAACATGAAGATCCAGCTGAAGATGACCTGCGGACCGTTAAAGTACACAAAGCCGTTGGTAATGTTGCCGAAGCCCCAGACCGTAGAAAAGGCCATGAAGGCAAGGGTAAGCCACGAGATCTTTGTGGCTTTTTCTTTGTTAGACATACGGATAATTCCTCTCTTTCTTCTCCACACAGGGCGGAAGTTCCTGTAAGAAGGCCGAGGTTCCGCATACATTTTGCAATTTTTACCAAAAATACAGCAACTCTCGACCAGTCACTTTGACAGTATAGCATAATTGCAGATTGTAGACAATCTGCAATTTCCATAAAATGATTGGTCAAAATTTAGACGTTCAGCCAAATTCCCCTTATTTTGCCGTGCCGTCTGCTGCCTGTCCAGCGCTGTTCGCGCTGCGCATCCGCTCCATAGGCTCCATGTAGTGGGCGTAGACGGCGCGGCAGGCAGCCTCGGTGTCGCCGCTTGCCAGCGTCTCGTACAGCTTGGTGTGGATGCCGTTCTGCCGCTGCGCCAGCGTCTCGTGGTTAGAGCCGCTGCTCGCCCCAACGAGCAGGTTGCCGTAGTTCAGGTCGTCCCAGAATTTCAGCAGTCTGGGCAGCCCTGCCCGCTGCACGATGACCGCATGGAAGCGGTTGTCATTCTCCACGATCTGCGAAAGATCCCCCGGCCGGACGCTGCGCATCTCCTCTAAGATGCCGCGCAGGGTGCGCAGATCCTCCTCCGGGAATTTGCAGTCAAAATAGCGCAGCGCCGTCATTTCCAGATTTGCCCGCAGCAGATAGATCTCGTAGGCGTCCTCCGGTTTCACCCGGCGCACAGAGCACCCCACATTGCGCGAATACTCGACCATGCCCTCCTGTTCCAGCTGCCGCAGCGCTTCCCGGATGGGTGCCCGGCTGGAGCCGAACTCCTCGGCAAGCCGCTGCTCAGCCAGCTTTACGCCCGGCTGCAGCTCCCCGGTAAGGATCTTGCTCCTGATGGCAGAGGTGATACTTTCCCGTAAAGTCTGAAAGGCAAATTCGCCCATGACTTTTATCCCCCTTTTTTACTTCTATACGTTCTTTTTTGCCGCACGCAGTCCGCAGCCGCTGCCAGTGCAGCCGCAGGCCTGTATTGCGTGCGCCTTATAAGGATACCACGAAACGGTGGAAAAATAAAGTTTTCTGGCAAAAACAGGTACTTTCTCCCCTCTCCGTCATCGAAAGCCTGCACACAAAAAATGCCCCCGGAGGGCTTGTTGCAGCTCTCCGGGGGCATCTTATGTGCGTTGTGCCTTGGCGCACACGGTCGGCATTTACTCGATCTCAATCAGATTCGGGTTCTCAGGCAAAGCCTTCGTCTGCTGAGGAGCAGGCAGCTCAACATGCAGGACGCCATCCTCGAACTTTGCGTGGATGTCTTCCTTCTTCACATCGCCCACGTAGAAACTGCGCGCGCAGGTGCCGGAGAAGGATTCGCGCCGCAGATAGCGGCCCTTCTTATCCTTTTCGTCATTGCTGTGGCTGCGCACTGCCTGAATGGTCAGGTAGCCGTCGTTCAGATCCATCTGAACGTCTTCCTTCTTGCAGCCCGGCAGGTCAACAGCTACTTCGTAGCCGTTGTCCGTCTGTTTGACATCGGTCTTCATCATGTTTGCACCGCGCTTACCAAAGGTATCACGAGCCTCACGGTTCATCATACGTTCCAGTGCAGCGTCATTCCAGAACGGATCGAAGAAATCATCGAACAGGTTTTCATGGAAAACAGTCGGCATAAGCATAAATCATTCCTCCAATCCCGGCGTTCGGGTCGGGGCAAAAAATCTGAAGCGTCCACTCGGAAAGGCTTTCCGGGGAGCCTAGCGGCTCTCCTTTTGCCCTTCCTCCTGAGCACGGCCCTGTTATAGCACCGTTTATTAGCAATGTCAAGCCTAGAGTGCTAAAATTCACAGAAGAATCATACTTTGATAAAATTTCATGCAATCTTTCAAAAATTCATTCGTTCTATCGTGTTTTATTTGTCTTCACTTCCGACACATTGCCGTGCGGATATGGAGCCCTGATTATAAATTATTTTTTGCGGCACGTTTTTCGGCCAGCTGGTAGACATCCTCTGCCGGAATTGTTTCCGCAGGCGTAAAATTCTGCAAGCGGCTTTCTGCCAGCCGGAGAAGCTTTGCGTCCTCCACCTCTTCCATCAGACTCAGATATTCTTCCGGCGACATCAGAACACACTCCGGCGTGTTATTCTTCATCACGACCTTCGCACCCTGCTTTTTGACGTCTTCAAATATTTTTCCGGCCAGACCACGGTTGAACTGCGTGATCGGCACTGTATTCTTGATCGCATTTACCAGTGAGTTCATTCTGCCCACCTCCTGTACTT
>OHZR01000298.1_pt1 | contig 17791 bp, 9 predicted proteins | sample 1580491 | NCBI WGS metagenome assembly OHZR01 (sample SAMEA3882555, study PRJEB24775) | human gut metagenome | biome: human-associated habitat; feature: intestine environment; material: feces | place: Netherlands | collected 2009/2010 | reverse complement strand
AGGAGAAGTCTTCTCCGGGTCAAGCCATACAGCACCGGACTGTGTTTTACCCATCTTCTTACCTTCGGAGTTCAGAAGAAGTGTGATCGTCATGGCGTAAGCGTCTTTTCCAAGTTTACGGCGGATCAGCTCTGTACCGCCAAGCATATTTGCCCACTGGTCATCACCGCCGAACTGCATGGTGCAGCCGTATTTCTGGTACAGCATGTAGAAGTCGTAGCTCTGCATGATCATATAGTTGAACTCAAGGAATGTAAGTCCACGTTCCATACGCTGTTTGTAGCACTCGTGAGAGAGCATACGGTTTACAGAGAAATGAGCACCAACTTCACGGAGAACGTCGATGTAATTTAAGTCCATGAGCCAGTCAGCGTTATTTACCATTAATGCTTTTCCATCGGAGAAGTCGATGAAACGGCTCATCTGTTTCTTGAAGCAGTCACAGTTGTGCTGGATGGTTTCCGGTGTCATCATCTGACGCATATCGGTACGTCCGGATGGATCACCGATCATTGCGGTACCTCCACCAATCAGAGCAATTGGCTTATTGCCACCCATCTGCAGACGCTTCATCAGACAAAGTGCCATAAAATGTCCTACATGCAGGCTGTCTGCTGTCGGATCAAATCCAATATAGAACGTTGCCTTTCCTTCATTGATCAGACGGCTGATCTCCTCTTCGTTTGTTACCTGTGCAATCAAACCTCTTGCTACAAGTTCTTCGTACAATGTCATCTTTCTTTCCTCCAAAATATATTTTCTTTTTTGGGCATTAAAAAACGCCCTTATAAAAATATAAGGACGAAGTATACTCCGTGTTACCACCTTATTTCACGCTTACCTCACGATAACCGCCTTTGCAAGTATCGATATCAATACTTCAGCCTCTGTAACGTGTGCCAATCCGTCTGCCCCTACTTGACAAGCGTTCAGGGAGCAGCTCCGAGATGTATTCATGTTTCCGACTTACCGCGCCTCTCATCAACCGGCTGCTTTCTGTGGCAGCTGCTCGCAAACACTACTTGTTCTCTTCCTCGCCTTTGCTATCATTCACAATGATATGAAAATTATATATGATGATTTTCCGTTTGTCAACAATATCCTTTATCAAACGTAATTACTGTATAATATGTATCCTGTTTCTCCGCAAGCTTCTGCTGGATCTCAGACTTAATCTGTGCTTCTGTCTTCTTACATTCATATGGCACAAGCACATCAAAGATCAGATTGGTATGCGTTGGTCCCGACACAATCCGAAAGTCATGCATCGTAAGACCTTCATCGATTTCCTTTAAAATCCCCGCCATCATATCACGGCAAACATTCGTCTTCTCATCATCGTAATCAATCGGGTCCATGTGGATCGTCATATGTACCTGCAATTCATCGTAGATGTTCCGTTCTAACTCATCAATCGCATCGTGAATCTCCATGATATTTTCATGACAGTCCACTTCCACATGCACACTACCAATCAGATTTCCCGGACCATAGCTGTGTATGATCAGATCATGCATGCCATGACAGAACATATTCTCCATCACAAGCTCCCGGATCTTTGCAACTAACTCCTCATCCGCCGGCTGTCCAAGCAGCTGATCCACCGTATCTTTCACAATACCAAAACCGGAAAGCATAATCATGACTGACACCACGATTCCCATGATTCCATCCATCGGCAGATCCGAAAATGCCGACATCACAAGTGCGATTGTGGTTGCCAGTGTTGCAAACACATCGCTAAAGCTATCCTTTGAGGTTGCAAGCATAATGGACGAAGAAAGCTTCGTACCAAGCTTCCGGTTCATAACTCCCATCCCAATCTTCACCAGCATGGAAAGCACCAGCACCAAAAGAGCAAGAAATGAAAACGTTACACGCTCCGGATGCATGACCTTCTCCACCGAGCTTCGCAGCAACTCAAATCCAACCGCCACAACCGCAGCCGCGATCACAAGCGAAGTCAGATATTCCATCCGCCCATGTCCAAACGGATGATCCCGGTCGGCTGGCTTCGCTGCCATCTTATACCCAAACATCGTCACGATACAAGTCGCACAATCCGATAAGTTATTCACACCATCTGATACAATCGAGATAGATCCGGCGATCAGACCGATTGCAAGCTTACTTGCAAACAAGATCACATTGCAGATGATTCCGACGATGGAGGAGAAAAAGCCGTACCGTTTCCGCACTTCCGGGCGTTCAATCTCATCCGCATCCTTTATGCACTTATGAACCAGAAATTCAAGCACGTTTCTCTAACTCCTTCACTCTTCTACAATAATTCACAGTACCAACGCCCATTGCCATAAATACAAAGAACAGTGGTGTTGTAATCGGCTGATTCAGATTCAGGATGCTCTGCGCGAAATATCCAACTGTCGCTGCCAGACACACACTGATCCATGCATGCTCCTTTGCATGCTTAAACATATAGACGATACTGCTTCCGACCAATGCCAGATAAGAAAGCAGACCAACAATACCTGTGGTAAATAAGTACTGCAACAGCTCGTTATGCGCATTGTCATACACTTTACCCGTGACCTGAACCATCTCATTGTAGCATGCCGCCTTGAGTGTCACACGTACCGACTCATTTCCATATCCAAACAGCTTATTTACAAACGGTGCATCACCATACACTTCCACAATCTTTCTCCAGATGTAACCACGATAACTGCCCCATTTATCATTGAATGTCAGTAACGAAGAGCCAGTTACCGCCAAAACAATAATACCAATCACGCCAAGCGCCACACACGCACCACAGACAATCAGCACAATCTTCTTTTTATTCCATGCTGCAACCCTCGTGCCAAGCTTCCAGTTGCAGACACACACAACTGCAAATACAAGCAGCGCTGCTCCACATAACACAAATGCAATATCCAGCCGGTTTAAGGCGATTGCAAGTCCGCCCCGTTTTTTGTCATATCTTGTATGTCCATATTTATTGATAAACCCAAGCACCAGATTGCCGACAAACAATAAAAACACTGCAAACGAACTATACCGCAGTCTGCCCTGCATAAATGCAAGGATTGTCACCACAACAACGCCAGCAAAAATACCAAGGAATACACTGTCACTGTTTGCAATCAGAATATTGCAACCAGCCGCGATCAGTAGGATTCCTGACAGAATACGCGAAAACCAGTTCTTACAAAATGCAAACACTGCCAACAACACTGGAATCGAGATGGACAGATAACTTGCATACATATTGATATTTCCGAATGTTGATATGAATTTCGTATATTGATTTGATGCAATGTTATAACGCAGATTCAGGAAATCATGCTCCATATGCTGTCCGATTGCAACCGCATACGCAAATGCATTCGCCGCAGCAAAAAAGATAAACATGATCATCTGTGGGCGCACACGCTGTGCCAGCACAACGAATACGATCATCAGAACCAGATACATGCAAAGACCCATCCGTCTGCCCTGCAAGCCATAAAAAGCATCTTTTTTATTATCTGCACAAAGCCATGCAAAAAAGTTTGCCATCAGGAATGCAAGTGCATAAAACTCCGGTCGAAAAAACCGTTTCTTCCCGGTATCCTCGACGAGCAAAGAATCATACTTATAATAATTCTTCAGATTTGCCTCCACAACATAACCGATCAATGCAAGCGCCAGATAGATACCGGCCGCATATAAAAAGAAATGATACTTTGTGATCGTAATATTAAAATAATGGTCATCGTAAATCAATGGATACACACCAAACGCCAACAATGCAAATACATACACCGCGACATCCATCACACGAATTCCTCTGCAATATTCCAAATTGTCTGATTTTTTCGTCTTTGCCATGACTTTTATCTCCTTATCCAGCTCCTGCTGCTATTTTAACATATGTATATAAAAAGAAAAGAGAGATAATTGCTATCTCTCTTTCTCTTCGTGCGGGAGATGGGACTTGAACCCACACGACGTTGCCATCACTAGATCCTTAGTCTAGCCTGTCTGCCAATTCCAGCACTCCCGCATTCTCTTGCGTGTCGCTCACGCTCAACGCAAGACATATATTATCATTTTGATTGCCCTTTGTCAACAACTTTTTTCTATTTTTGTAAATATTTTTTCACCATCTACTATAATGCGCATAAATCCGTGCTTTTATCGTTGGATATACGACCGACTTTGCACACTGCGAATGCCCTGATAATTTACAGACGGTGCTGCGCCATTCTTCGGAACAAGCACAATCTGAATTCCTTCCAACCGTTTTGCCATACCGGCAGTTCCCGCTGGCGCTCCATTTTTAGACCATCCAAGCCAGCCATACGTCTGTGCATGCACACGGTAGTAAACGTCATAATGTGCTGCCATCTCACCTGTCAGATTGATGCAGATTGCCTCCAGACGCTTTGCGCGTCCACTTGTACCACTCATGACTCCATTCTGCTTCCATGTGGACACATCATTTATATTTCCCTCCCAGCCGTAAGTCTGCACATGGGTTGTGTAAACGATATTACCACTGTATGGCTTATTGGTCAGCTTGATACAGATTCCCTCCAGGCGCTTTGCCTGTCCACTTGTGCCGCTCATCTGACCGTTATATTTCCAGCCCTGCCAGCCATACGTCTGTACATGGGTGCGATACGCCACATTTACCGTATTCTCTCCGCTCACCGTCGGATTTGCATTTGTGGTTGCGGAACTGCCAAGCACAGGAGATGTTCCATTCTTCGCGATATACGAGGCGGTCTGACGCACAGTCGCACTTGCATATACACCAGCATAATCAACTTCCGGTGCTGGCATACCACGCTTTATAACCACGATCTGAATACCCTCCAGGCGCTTTGCATATCCCGCAGTTCCTGCTGGCGCACCATTCTTCGCCCATCCAAGCCAGCCGTAACTTTGCGCATGCACACGATAATATACATCATATTTATCTTTGTCAGCGCCCGTAAGTTGGATTTTAATTGCTTCCAGACGTTTTGCCTCTCCCTCGGTTCCGTTCATCTCTCCATTCGACGACCAAGGCAGCCATCCATAGGTCTGACAGTGCGTCGTATATTGGATTCCAAGCTTCTGGTTGCCACTCACAGCGATCTCGATCCCCTCCAGGCGCTTCGCCTGTCCACTTGTACCGCTCATCGTGCCATTTGTCACCTGCTTCTGCCATCCATAGGTCTGCACATGCGTCCGATATCGCACTGTCACCGCAGGTGCCGCCTGTACTTCTTCCGTCAGAGTACGCACACGGACAGACACTGCTTTGCTCTCCCGGTAATATCCGCTCGTTGGACGTTTTACATAAAAGGTATATTCTGTATTTGGTTTGAGATTCACAAAAGCCGGACTTGACTGCCAGTGGATTCCATCCACAGAATACACACAGCCACTCTGTGTGTCCAATGTAATCCAAGTTGAACCGTACTTTGCAACCGTCGGAGTCTCCGGTTTATCCTGCCATCCGTATACCTCTATGGTACAGGTTGCCTTTTGATTGTTTGTCAGTTTACGGATTGTAATGGATGTTTTACCCGGTGCAACCGCAGTCACAAGCCCGGATGCACTGACCGTTGCAATATTTGTATTCTCTGACACATATCCTAACCGTTTGTCCGTAACATTTGCGGGCACAAAACTGGTTCGTATCTGCCCTGACTGATTATTCACAAGATCCAATACGACTGTCGCTGTATCCGCATGAATCTGCTCTGCATCCACAACCGTCACAGAAGCTCCGTAATCACTTTCACAACCAGGAGCTACGCCATCATAATAGTGATTCTGCGTATGCGATTCCCGGGAAGAGCCATCGTACTTCTCCATCGTAGCATCAGATTTATTGAAGAACTGATAGGATATCGGCGTTCCATCATCCCACGTGAGGTCCACATTGTACCACTGATTTCCAAGCTTCGTCCGGTTCCAGCCGTGTGTGGCACTCGTAACTGATACCGTCTCAAGCCCTGCAGCATTCGTCAACATACTATACAGCTTCGCATATCCGGCGCACACCGTTTTTTTCTGCATGACAGCACTATATGCTGTCTGATCGTAGGTGCCCTCTTCGTACTCTACATATTCGCAGATGATATCATGTGCTTTCTTCTCCTTTGCATACGCAGTTGATTCTTTTTGAATCGTCTGCACCCATACATCCACCCGGTTAAACATCTGCACGGAAGCATTAGAACGGGTATCTCCATCCGCAAAAGTATCATATACGCCCAGATATACAACTTTACTATTGTAATACAGAGCATTCTTGATGAAATAAAACTGTGGATTCTGATAGGTGAATATGTAAACTAGAGATGATAACTCCTCCGATGTCAACCCTTCATAGCGGATTGGACCGATACCAGAAACAGCCCTGCCATTAACGGATAACACCTTCGCATCCACACATGTATTCATATACGCTGTACAATACAAGTTCATCTCATCATAGAGTTCCTGCCATGTTGTACTCAGATTCTGATAGCAATAATCATCTCCATATGAGTCCCAATTCGTACGATAGACACCAGATAGTGCGGTTCCACTGCTACTATCACTGATTGACATGGCAGCCTCATCGAGATCTCCATAGCTTTCATCAATCTGGTAAAGCTCCAACGGCTTCAGATCCGATGTCTCCGGATCCGCCGTCTCTGCTGCATAAGTTGTCATATTCCCCGTCCAGATAAAGATCGTGCACAACAGCATGATTATCCATTTTGTTACTTTTTTATTCATCCTTTGCTCCTTGTACTCTCCGGTCAACAGTTTTACACCCCTATTATAACAAAACCCGCTGTCCGAAGACAACGGGTTTTGAATACAATCTTTTATTAAGCGAGCTTGCTCTTAGCAACCTCTACTACCTTTGCGAAACCTTCTGGATCGCTGATAGCCATCTCTGAAAGCATCTTTCTGTTAAGATCTACACCTGCAAGCTTCAATCCATACATAAGCTTGCTGTATGAAAGTCCATTCATTCTTGCTGCTGCATTGATACGAGCGATCCAGAGCTGTCTGAACTGTCTCTTTCTCTGCTTTCTACCAGCATAAGAAGATGTCAAAGCTCTCATAACTGACTGCTTTGCTACTCTATACTGCTTAGATCTTGCTCCCTTGTATCCCTTAGCGAGCTTTAATGTTCTATTATGTCTCTTCTTAGCGCCAACGCCGCCTTTAATTCTTGCCATCGTTCATTCCTCCTAATATCCTATAAATATGGTAAAATCTTCTTCATAACTTTGCTGTTTGTAGAATCAGTCATAGTTGCTTTTCTAAGATTTCTCTTTCTCTTTGTAGTCTTCTTAGTAAGAATGTGGCTCTTGTAAGCCTTATTTCTCTTAAGCTCACCGGTTCCTGTCTTCTTAAAACGCTTTGCAGCTGCTCTTTTTGTCTTTAACTTTGGCATTTCTTTTCCTCCTTAAAAATCATGCATATGCATGGTAATTTCTTATTTATATGAATTTAACGTTTTTCAGCTAAAAACATGATCATACTTCTACCTTCAAACTTTGCAGGTTTATCTACAACAGCAACATCTGAAAGCATCTCGGCAAAGGAATTCAGAATCGCTTTACCATTATCCACATGCGCAAGCTCTCTACCGCGGAAACGAAGTGTAACTTTTACCTTATCGCCCTTAGTCAGGAATTTTCTTGCCATGTTTGCCTTCGTATTCAGATCGTTATTGTCGATGTTTGGTGACAAACGAACTTCTTTGATTTCAATGACTCTCTGCTTTTTCTTTGCTTCCTTCTCGCGACGTGTCTGCTCATAACGGAACTTTCCATAGTCCATAATCTTGCAAACAGGTGGCTTTGCTGTCGGTGCAATCTTGATCAGATCAACACCCTGCTCATCTGCGAGCTTCTGAGCGTCCTTGGATGACATGATACCAAGCTGCTCTCCTGTCTCACTTACCACACGTACCTCTTTGTCACGAATCTGCTCGTTAATCATTAAATCGCTAATAATATACACCTCCCATTATCAATGCATTAAAAAAGTGGATAGACAAACTATCCACACATTGTTATAATAAGAAATCTATATATTCTCTTACTACATAACCCGAGTCGCCTATGCGCTAAGGTGAGAGTGGATACTCTGCTTTCATCAACATACTTGCATACTATAGCATGCAGGTATGGAGTTGTCAATACTTTTTTCAAAATTATATTTCATTTTAGACTATTATACACAGATCAGTTCCTTCGGGGAAGATGCCAGATTCTGATATCCATCTTCCGTCACCACGATCATATCCTCAATCCGTACACCAAATCTGCCCGGCAGATAAATACCCGGTTCCACTGTGATCACAACACCCGGCTTCAACACAGCATCACATTTCATGGAAAAACGAGGTTCCTCGTGAATAAAAAGTCCCACACTATGTCCGAGTCCATGTCCGAAATAATCTCCATAACCGGCGTCTGCGATGATGTCACGTGCACATTTATCGACATCCGAACATACCATGCCCGGTTTCACAACGGAAAGTGCTGCAAGCTGTGCCTGAAGCACGGTATCATACACCTTCTTCTGCTCTGATTCTACCACTTCTCCAATATGAATCGTCCGCGTCATATCCGAACAATATCCCTGATACATACAGCCAAAATCCATCGTCAGGAAATCACCTTCCGTAAGCAGCTTCGGCTGTGGCATCGCATGTGGCAGACTGCTGTTTGAACCACTTGCCGCAATCGTATCAAAACTCGTTCCCTCGGCACCACGCAGCCGCATCTCATATTCTAACTGCAAGGCAACTCGCTGTTCCGTCAATCCATCCTTCCAGTTCTCGTGGATAAACTTTACAATCTCTGTAAACGCCTCATCGCCAATCTGCTCTGCACGTGCCAGCTTCGCAATCTCGTCCTCTGTCTTTACTTCCCGATACACATTAACTGCATCTTCCAGTGGCACAAACTCCACCTGCATTCCCGTCAATTCTTTTGCAAATGTATCTACAAAAGCCTGATACTGCATATACGAAATCTCTTTATTCTCAAATCCGATTCGAAGTGTGGATCTGCCCTCTTTTGCAAATGCCTTCTGCACCATCGCCGCGATCGTCTTGGAATATCCTTCCCGTCCAATATCCACACAGGTAAATTCCGGTGCTTCCAGTTCTACCTGCTCTGTATACCGGCTGTCTGTCAAAATATACTGTTCTCCCTGAAACGCCACAAGCATTCCTGTATGTCCCCGATACCCAGACAGATGATGGATGTTATATCCATCCGTCAGGATCAGTACCTGTAAATCCTTTTTATCAATAACTTGTACCAGTTGTTCCTTCATGTCTATCAAGCCTCCTACTGTAGTAGTATACAATCATAGATTTGGAAATACAACGCAAAAATGCAACAAATAAAAAAGTATGCTCTGTAGAGCGCCAATTGTGCCAGCCCCCTTGATTTTTATCAATTATATGTTACGATAATCTTGTTCGAGGATCAGTCCTTGGACATCTTGGGGAGAGCGAGTTGTTGATGTTCGGACGCAACAACTCAAACTATGTTTTACATAGGGAGACCATATAGATTGGGGAATCTATATGGTCTCTTCTATTTTTTATTTATCTAATGAATTTTATATAACATATTTATTACATACAAAAATCCATGAGCAACCCCGATATTATCGAAGTCACTCATGGATTTTATTTTACTAATAATATAATAATTACTTACTTACATACGGTCTAGCTGTTTTACCAGGTGCCGGTCCACCCTTTGGAACAAGCTTAATTTCTATGCCCTCCAAACGTTTTGCATAACCTGCAGTTCCTGCTGGTGCACCATTCTTTGCCCAATCAAGCCAGCCAAATGTCTGCGCATGTACACGATAATAAATATCATAGTGCTCTGCCATCTTGCCTGTTAAAGTAATACAAATCGCTTCTAGACGTTTTGCCTCACCACTTGTACCGGACATTGCACCATTTGATCTCCAAGTAGAAGGATTATTCACATTTCCCTGCCATCCATAGGACTGTACATGTGTTGTATAACTAATGCCTCCGCTATAAGGCTTGTTTGTCAGTTTAATTTCGATACCTTCCAGACGTTTTGCTTGTCCACTTGTACCACTCATACTTCCGTTAAACTTCCAACCTTGCCAGCCATATGTCTGTACATGCGTTCTGTATGTAACATTTGGTGTACTGTTTCCTTCAATCGTAGGATTCATTGAAGATGTCGGCTTCGAATTCACAACTGGTGACGTTCCAGATAATGCAATATATGCACTTTTATTGACAGATTTAATGCCATTCTTATTCTCGTCAATCTTCTCGCCCTTCTTAACAATTACAATCTGAATTCCTTCCAGACGTTTTGCATAACCTGCAGTTCCTGCTGGTGCGCCATTCTTCGCCCAACCAAGCCAGCCATAAGACTGTGCATGTACACGATAATAAATGTCATACTTATCCTTATCTGCACCTGTGAGCTGAATCTTAATTGCCTCCAGACGCTTTGCTTCGCCTTCTGTACCACTCATGTCTCCGTTTGATGACCATGGCAGCCAGCCGTAGCTCTGGCAATGAGTCGTGTACTGAATGCCAACCTTATCATTTCCGCTGACATTTATTTCAATGCCTTCCAGACGTTTTGCCTTTCCGGACGTACCGGACATAGCGCCATCCTTACTCCATGACTTCTCCCATCCAAATGTCTGTACATGCGTACGATAGCTCACTGACATTGTTGGAACTTTCACTTCCGGAGTCGGTGTCGGAGTTGGTTTTGGATCCGGAGTTGGTTTTGGATCCGGATTCGGATTTGGATTTGGTGTTGGATCTGGTGTCGGTGTTGGCGTTGTTCCATCCTTTGGCAAAACCGTCAATGTACAGGTAACAGCTTCTGCCGTATCACCATAATTCGAGTTGTTTGAAGGTGTACATGTAATAGTGACTGTTCCTGCCTTCTTTGCTGTAATTTCTCCGGTCGTAGACTTAATAGTCGCAACCGATGTATCCGAACTCTTCCATGTGACCTTCTGTGTGGTTGCTCCTTCTGGATTCAATGTCGCTGTCAACTTCAACTTCTCGCCGCCAACCTTTACAGTTGCTGTTTCAGGAATACTGATACTCTGTAACGGCATATAGACATTTATCGTCTTTGTAAATTTCGTTTCCGTTTCACCAGGTACACTTGTAGCAAATGTAATAACTGTATTTCCACTCTTTACCGGTGTAATTACTGTTGAAACTGTAGCCTGTGTATAATCTTCATTAAACACAATCTTTCCCGTCTCAATCTTAACCACACCTTCTACAGATGGTGTACATGTAAGTGTCACATCTTCCTCTTTAATCTCACCATATTCCAATGCTTCTTTGAATCCCTGCAATTTGATTGTTGCTGTAATCGTTGTTTGCTCTCCATCCTTTGAAGCATTCAGTTTTGTTGTTGCTGGATCAGAGGACGACATTTGTGTAACATATTTATTAAACACTGTTACCTTACACATACCATTTGTCTTACCATCCGGTGATGTTGCCTTGATTGTTTCCGTTCCCTGTTTGATTGCTGATACTTTGCCATCTGCATAGGATGCATAGGTACCTGTATCTTTATTATTCATAGTCCATGTTAATTTATCTGGTGCATCTTTCTCTGCAACTTCATATGGTACATCCACACCATTTTCTTCTTTATAATATTTGATAGTTGCAGACAAGTCTCTCTCTGAGCCAACTCGCATTGTGTATGCGTTATTGGAAAGCTTGATTGAAGCTAATGCATCCAAATAAATAACATCAAACGTTTTCTGCTCTGTGGACAAATTTCTTGCCCACGCAGCTCCATCAGACCCCGCATATACATAAAGATCCAGTGCAGAGTTCGTTCCAATAAATACACCAGTATTGATTGTCTTAATAGTCTTTGGAACCTGTATTTTTGTCAGCATCTTACAATTTCCAAACATCTGCTGTGGTAACGCCGTTGTTCCCTCTGCAATCTCAATAATTTGTATGTTACCCTGCTCATCCTTCGGATTTGTTAATTTCGAACAACCATAGAAGCACAGCTCTCCAAAGGATGTAAGTTTCTTTGACAAATACATATATCCATTTAATCCGGACATCCCTGCAAAAGCAGACTTTCCAACTGAAGTGACAGTATCCGGCATCGCCAGATTTCCAACAAGTCCACTACAACCACTAAATGAAAACTCTCCAACCGTCTTCAGGTTTGCAGGAAGTACAAATTCATTTTTAAAGCCATCACAATCTGCAAATGCATAATTTCCGATAGTTGTAATACTATCCGAAAGCTTTAATGCATCAAATCCAGAACATGCGTCAAATGCATAATTCGATACATTAGTTACCTTTCCCGGTATTGTTAAAGTCCCGGTGAGTAAACTACATTGATCAAAGGCATAGGCACCAATCGTATCTACCGTTTCCGGGATTGTTAATGTTCCATTTAACGAAGAACATCCCTGAAATGCGTTTGCATTTATTTTCTGTACGCCTTCTGGAATATCCACACTTCCAATCATGCTAGAACAGTTTGAAAATGCAGCCTGTGGTATATTCTTTAAATTCTTACTTAATACAAGTTCTCCATTAATATTACTACATTTATTAAATGTATACGTACCAAGCTGTGTCAACGTATCTGGAAGTGTAATTCCTCCTGTCAGCTTTGAACACTCAGAAAAAGCATAATTGCCAATTGTTTCCAACCCTGATGGCAAAGAAAGCGTTCCATCCATCCCTGAACACTTTTCAAATGCATATTGCCCAATACTTGTAACCCCCTCTGGAATTACAATCGAGCCCTTAAACGCAAGGCACTTATCAAATGCATACGCTGGAATACTCGTTAATTTACTTCCGTTTTCAAACGATAACATCCCCATATTTGATTTGTCGGTATCGGCATATGCACTTTGAAATGCAGAATCTCCCATGAACGCAACGGAACTTGGGATAACAAGATTTCCTTTCAGCTTTGCGCCAGAAAAGGCTTTCTTTCCGATTGATGTAAGTCCACTTGGAAGCGCAAGATCTCCTGCATTTGTTGAGGAAGCCCCATAATTCAAAAATGCTTCATCACCAATTTCTGTTACATTAAGTGGAAATTTTAACCCATTTTCCATATTGACTTTTCTACAACCAGAAAATGCCTGCGCACCAATGATTCCTCCACCATTAAATGTAATCTTTGTCAAGCCTTCACAATTATAAAATGCCTGTTTACCAATTTTGGTAACACCATCAGGAATCACAATTTCACTTTTCAATCCTGCCTGACTTTGAAATGCAGCCTCTCCAATCCAATTCAGCTTTGAACCTTCCTCAATTGTAACGGACTGCAATATGTAAACTTTCTGTTTTTCTCCTCCGGCAAATGCATTTGTACCAATGGATTCTATAGAGGCAGGAATATTCACGCTTCTCGGACATTCCGTCAATGCGAATGCACCCTGATCAATCGCTGTAACTGGAATATTCTGATAGTCTGCAGCATTTGTGTACTCACTGGAAGCACTTACCTCACTTGGAATAGTAATATTTCTATCTGTCTTATTTTTACCATATCCCTTAATAATAGCTTCCTTTTTTCCATTATTTACACGAATCTGATAAGACAGAGTATAATTTCCCTCTTCAGGTGTGTACTCTAAATACGTTTCTTCTGTAATCGTCTTATCTTCTGCAACAGTTTGCTCTGCCTGCTGTAAATCTTCACTTACAGTTTCAACCTCTGTCTTGGATTCCTGTTCACTTGTTTCTTCTTGTGGATTTTCTTGTTCTGACGCTTCGAAAATTTGAGATGACTCCGCCGCATATGTAACTGTTGGTGCTATATTGCTTGATGCCATAGCAACACTCAGTGCGACAACGAGTGCTCGATTCATTTTGCGTTTTCGCATAGTATCTCCCCTTTCATATTATTTTGTACGTTGTGGCATATATCGCCTAATTCCTAACTACATACATATTTTAATTATAACGATTCTTATAAAAAAGTCAATCAAATGGCAAAAAAAGCATGGGACTCTTTTCAGAGTTTCCCATGCTTTTTTTATTATTTTACGTTAAGTCAAAGAGATAATCCTTCAACATAACCTTGATTCTCTGGTAAACCTTGTTACCTTCGGAATCGGTTGCTTCAATTACAATATATGTATATTCATTATTGTAATTCTCAAAGTACGATGGCTGAAGCTTCAATTTCGTTGCCGCTACTGTAACTTCCTTACCATCAGAATCTACATACTTCTCAGCAATCTGTCCGCCATCCTTATTCAACAGCTTCTCAAGAGAAGAATCATATCGGAATACATCCTTGATGATACCTTCCTTTACCTGTGTAGAATTCCAATCCGCAATCAATACATGATTCTTATCTGCTACATATGAACTATCACGATTTGTCTCTGAGTAATCCAAATCATAGTAGATTCGAACCTGCTTTAATGTTGCATCCTGGTCTACAGTTACCTTAAAACTAAACTCTGGATATGAAGTATTCTCCTCAACCTTTGTATAATAATCATCGTTTAATGATATTATTTGTTTCTTTACCATAGTCATATACATAAATGGTTGGCTGTTTTACACTGTTACGAACTGAGTTACAAATAATATTGATGTACAGGTAACGCTCATCATTATTATCCTTTCCTACACCAGTCACCTTCGAATGTCCGGCACCACAGTAGTTTACGTTCTTATAAGTGTAAATAAAGTAGTTGTCCATACCATCTCTCGGTGATGCTGCATAGATGGAAGAACCGTCCTTTGTATTATTACCACCTGCAAGAGAATACCACACAGTCATGTCATCATTTTCAACATCCAGCGCATATGCCTGTGAGTGCGTTCCTGAAATATTCAACTCAGATGCCAATGTGAATGGGAACAATGTTACAATACCCTGATTGTTCTGACTCGCTTTATCAGTACCATACTTTGTATTCTCCTTTGCAGAAAAGCTAGCTGCATTGTACCAATATCCTGCGATTGCCCAGCTCAAATCGGCATACCGATAAGGAATTGCATATGGATTATCATTACCACTGACATTTACCGCATCTGTATATGCCACGGATGTCAGATATTTGCTTGGCGTTGATCCAAACACTTTTTTCATATCTGAAAGCCAGCTTGTATACCGACTTTCATCTTTCGTTGTCGACAGATTCGTCATAAAGTACTTGTCACTATCCTGTGTAGTTGTATACTTCACATAATTCTGACTTGCATCTGTTGTCACAGGATCATTAAAGTGATACCGATCCATACCAAAGTATGAACGAAGTGTTGCTGTCAATGTAGAAGTACCCTTATCAGAGAACTTTGTCAATGTATCATGGAACAACAGGAGCTGTCCATCATCTTCGATGTAAGACTTCAAATCTGCAAGTGCAATCGGACTTGTAATATCATCTCCACCGAAATCTTCAGATGGTCCAAGAATAATTGTACTGTATGATTCCTGTAACCAATCGGCACCTGCTGCATATCTTGTATATTTCTTGTAAAGTTCCTTATACTCAAGTTCTTTATCTTTTACCTTAAAGTACTCCTCCATATAAGTGTTCATACTCTCGCCATTTGGAAGATATGCCTGTGATACATCATTATACTGTGCAGCGTTACCATCAATAGAATAATAATCACTGTACGTTGATTTTGTCTTCAAACGATTCAATTCCTGAATCAAAGTCTCTTTTGATGTATTACTTGAGAAGGTTGTCTTGCCTGAATTTGTGCTTCCTGACTGAATTCCGGCAATTAACTTATCAATTTCTTCATCAAGTTCCTTTCTTGCATCAACGGTTGTTTTCTGAATATCAACACCTGTTTCATCCTTCATGCTGGATGTTCCAGTTGCACTCTCATTCTTCATAAACTGATACAACTGCCAATACTTGCCTGCCAACTGCTCATACTCACGTTTCTTAATAAATTTATATTTATCTTCCACTGTTGTGAGTGCATTATACTTATCATAATCAGTATCCGTTGAATCAATTGTAAATGAATTTACAAGTGCCTCTTTTTCTGCATCTGTAATTGCTGAAGAGTAATCAACTTCTCCATTGTCAACCTTGTAATCATATGCAGCTTCTGCATCCTTTGCAGCCTGCTCAAACTCATTACGCAGCATAATATCAATATCAAAGTCATACAGATCATTTACCTGATCTGCAAGGTTGTTATCCCAGTCATCCATACCCTTGACACCTTTTCCAGGTACAACAAGCTGACTGTCATAACTTACGATACCAAACGTATGCTCATGCTTACCTAAGTAATGACTTCCCAGCATACCATCCTTCGAATCCTGGAAATTACCACCATAAAGAGCTCCATACGCTGTACGATTTCCTGAATTCGTATATGGGTTATACTCCAGTCTCTGATATGCCTGCTGACATACAGTACAGAAATACAAGGAGTTGTAACCTTCTGCGCCTTCGCCAAGTGCGTTATTTGACCACTGGTTTGCCTTACCTCCCGGCATAATCTGCAATACATTTACCTGCTGTTTTTCGTCAGTCTTGTTCTTGACATAAGCAATACCCGTCTGGCTGACTGAATTTCCATTTGTATCAACAACCTCAATCATCCAATACAGTGGACCATAGAAGCTGTCCGCACACTGATAAGTAAGTGAATTCGCATCTCCTGATGTCATGTACTCTTCTTTTCGATCAAAAGTACTATTTCCATCATCATCAATATACAGTTTAACCGTATAATTGGCACTTCCCGTGACTGTATATTTAAATTTCAATGTACCGTCTGTAATCTGTGATGTTTCATCATACCGATTATAAGTTGCCGGCATACTTGTGATTGTCAGCTTTGGTCTCTTCTCTGATGTTGCATAGATTGAACTCAACTCATTCTTTGGAGTATCTGCTGCACCACCCTTGAACACTGAGACATATCCTGTTAATGAATCACCAAGCGAACCATCACTTAAAATATCTTCCACATCCGTCTGATTAAAGTTCCACTGTACATTATCTTTATCAGTGCCTTCACATGCTGCCAATAACTTATACATATTAGAATCCGGATCAATCGAGTTCTGCAAATAGCCATCTGTCTTTGCAAGAGTATATGCTGTTGTCAGATTCTTACTTACTACAACCGGCATTCCTGCATCAACATATTCTTTTAATGCCTCATACCGATTATATGTGATATCATTACCATTCAATACTGTAAACGTATCTGTATAATTTCCATTCAGGCGAACCTTCGCAGTTGGTGTACCACTGTTTGCAGGACCTGGAGACTGTGCCATAGCTGAAAGATCCAGATTTACAATATCACCATTGTGAGAATACATCGTGTAGATTGGCAAAGTTGTAATCTTTGACATGTCCAAACTACCCGAATTAGACTTCAAAGTCCCACCCCATCTTGCAAGACCTGTCAAACTACGATATTCTAACACATCCTTTAATGCAGATGTATTTCCGCCAATATAAACCAAATCGTACTTTCCTAAAACTTCTGATTTATCACACGCAAACTCCTCGGATGACATCTGTACCAAATTAATCTTATCAATTGGTAAGTTTAATGCATCTGCTAATTTTGCCTTAGAGAGCTCCCAAGCATAGTACTCTGTATTTTCAGCTAACTGTTCTTTTGTCTTTCCATTCACGACATTAGCTGGAGCTGTATAATAATTTCCACTTCCATAAATACTTGATGCATTACCACTTCTTGGCTTTGCCTTGCCTACTTCCTGTGCCACAGCTTCATCAATTGGATAGCATGGCTGAATCTCTAACACCGTAAAGGATGAGG
>OHZR01000292.1_pt1 | contig 18240 bp, 18 predicted proteins | sample 1580491 | NCBI WGS metagenome assembly OHZR01 (sample SAMEA3882555, study PRJEB24775) | human gut metagenome | biome: human-associated habitat; feature: intestine environment; material: feces | place: Netherlands | collected 2009/2010 | reverse complement strand
TCTACTTCCTACCGCTGATGCTGGCCTACACCTCGTCCAAGCGGTTCGGCGTGGACCCGATGCTGGGCATGACCTTGGGCTTTATGATGGTCCATCCCAACTACACCGCACTGGTGGCGGCAAAGGAGCCGGTGTCCATGTTCGGCTTCCTGCCGGTCACTCTGGCAACCTACACTTCTACCGTCATCCCGGTAATCATGGTCATCTATGTGGCTTCCTGGGTGCAGAAGTTTGCGGATAAGGTCTCCCCCAAGGTCATCAAGTTCTTCTTCCGCCCCATGCTCACCCTGCTCATCATGACTCCGCTGGTCTACTGCGTGGTGGGTCCGCTGGGCAATCTGGTCGGTATGGGTCTGGAATCCGTGCTGGCGGTCATCCAGAACAATGCTCCCTGGCTGCTGCCCATCTTCTTTGGCGCGTTCGGCCCCATCGTTATCATGCTGGGTATGCACTACGCGGTCACCATCCCGCTGGCACTGGCCGCAATCGAAGCCTTTGGCTACGATATGCTGGGTCCCGGCTTCCTGGTGGCAAACATCGCACAGGGTGCCGCTGCTTTTGCTGTGGCTGCACAGGCCAAGGATAAGGGCTTCAAGTCTCTGGCGATCTCCACCGGCTGCAGCGCCCTTCTGGGCACGACCGAGCCGGCCCTGTACGGCGTGAACCTGCGCCTGAAGAAACCCTTAATCGCATCCATTATCGGCGGCTGCGCAGGCGGTATCGTCTGCGGCCTGGCTGGTGTCAAGCGCATCGTGTTCGGCCCCACCGGTCTGACTTCTATTGCCATTTTCATCGACCCCAACAATTCCATGAACTTTGTCTTTGCACTGGTGGGCATTGCCGTAACCTTTGTGGTCACCTTTGCACTGACCTATGTGATGATCAAGAAGGATGCAGCTGTCCAGAAAGAAATCGGAGCGTAACGAACGATGAGCCATTTTCCACAGAACTTTTTATGGGGTGGAGCTATTGCCGCCTCGCAGGCAGAAGGTGCCTGGAATGAAGGCGGCAAAGGGCTGGATACCCAGGATCTGCGAGTGTTTGATGCCGACTGGGATGCAGCGCAGCGCCGCAAAAACCGCGATATCAACATGACGACCGAGCGTTTTGAAACGGCGCTGACAGCACAGGATATCGAGCACTATCCGTTCCGCTGGGGTATCGATTTCTACCATACGTACAAGCAGGATCTGGCCCTGATGCAGGAACTGGGGCTTAAAATTTTCCGTACCTCCATCAGCTGGGCACGCATCTACCCCAACGGCGACGATGCCCAGCCCAACGAAGAAGGCATCCGCTATTACGTCAATCTGTTTACCGAGTGCCACAAGCGTGGCATGAAGGTGTTTGCCACCATTCTGCACTATGCAACGCCGGTGAACCTCATCACGAAGTACGGCGGCTGGAAGAACCGCCAGATGATCGACTTCTATCTGCGCTACTGCAAGACCCTGTATGAGCGGTTGGGCAGTCTGGTGGATTACTGGCTCCCGTTCAACGAGATCAACTGCTCCCGGTTCAACCCTTGGAACGGCTGTTGTCTGATCAAGGATCAGGAAGAAAACTACGATCAGGCTATCTTCCAGTGTACCCACCATCAGCTGGTGGCCAATGCGCTGGCGGTGAAGCTCTGCCACGAGATGATTCCCGGTTCCATGGTGGGCGGCATGATTGCCCGCTTTACCAGCTACCCTGCCACCTGTGACCCGGACGATGTGATGAGCGGCATTCTGGACGAAAACTACAAGAACTATTTCTATACGGACGTGATGGCCCGTGGTTACTATCCGGCCTACAGCAGACGGATGTTCCGGGAGCTGGGCGTTACCGTCCAGATGGAGCCGGGCGACGAAGAGATCCTGCGGGAGAATACGGTGGATTTCCTGAGCTTTAGCTATTATATGTCCATGATCTCCACCAACAACAAGGATTACGAGGTCACCAGCGGCAACCTGCTTTCTGGCAAGAAAAACCCGTATCTGCAAACCAGCGAATGGGGCTGGCAGATCGACCCCAAGGGCCTGCGCATCTCGCTGAACGAGATGTATGACCGCTATCAGCTGCCCCTCTTTATTGCAGAAAACGGCATCGGTGCAAATGACCAACCGGATGCGGATGGTGCTATCCATGACTCGTACCGAATTGATTATCTACGGGCGCATATTGAACAGATGGGCGAAGCCATTGAAGATGGCGTAAACCTGCTGGGCTATACCATGTGGGGCATCATTGATATCATTTCTTGTGGAACTATCGAGATGAACAAACGCTATGGTGTCATCTATGTGGATCGTAATGAAGCAGGCCACGGCAGCAACCAGAGGCTGAAAAAGGACAGCTTTGCCTGGTATCAGCACTGCATCACTACCAACGGCGCAGAAATATAGTTTTTTATGTAAGCGGTCAATTGACCTTTTACGAAACACTCAACCTTTAATCCTCACATTCCTACGAAATGAAATGCCCGCCCAGCCGAGAAGATTTACGAATCCTCTCACCTAGACGGGCATTACTTTTGTCATTCAGATTTATTCCATAGAGAAAACCAGAGTACATCCATTATACTTCTGCTTAATTGTCTTATTTTCTCCTCTGAAACGACTTTTTCTATATCACCATGTCCCAGTAGATTTCTATTATAGGTCAAATCATCTTCTTTATACTTTCGTCCTAGTTTTCTCGTTGGTTGAAAACCTATCTGTCTATCTTTATTTGCCGGATTATATACTTTTTCAATGTACTCAACGACCTCCTTCTGTGTGTGTTTCTTCGTTACTTGCCCTAAAAGGATTTCATATTGCATCAAATATCGAACAAAAATATCACCAATGCGCATCGTGCTAAAAAGCAGAGGGTAAACTTCGTCTGCCTTATCCTCTGGCACTTGTTTCTCATACATTTTCTTAAAATAATCAGCATTGCACTGTATTGCACACGAACATTCGGTAGAAATCACCAGTGTACTGCTAAACTCATATTGGGTTTCCTTGCTATTTGGATTGAAAATCCGCAATATTCCCATAGAAAATTCAGACACATAGACATTCGGATTTCCATATAAGTTCACTAAAAAACGTTCAATTTTCCGTCTGATTGTCTGCTTTACTTGTTCGTCGATTATGCTATCTTCTTTTAATTGTACTTTCAGTCCAGTAATTTCCAGTCCTTCTTGCTTTAATTCGATTTGCATTATTAAATCGTCTTTTACGCAGAAAATTTTTTCTTCCTTTGCAATGATTCCACTTAATCCTTGAATTTTATATTCAATATAAGGGCATTTTTCAACATCAACCATTTTATAACTCCTATGAGCACAAACGAAAGCCATGGAGGAAGGTGCATAGCAACGCATAGTGCAACCACGTTTTTCTCAGAAAAACTTTCAACCTTTCCATTTCTGTAACGACCGATTGTTGACTCAGACACCTTTGATTCAAAGGCCAGAGCCTCTTGCGTAAATCCGAAGCGTGTCATCACATATCGTAGTGCTGCCGGGAAGCAAGCAGGCATATTCGCTAACACCTTGCGTTCTTCTTCAGCCTTCTCATTCTCAGACAGCCTTTCCTCCGGGTCTATAATACGATAGTAGTTTTTGATCTCTGTTTGATTTTTTCAGCATGCGAGGGCTTCCAAATCCCTCCCACGTCCGAAACTACTCAAGGTAGCCTCAAACATGGGAGGAATGGGCATAGCGATGCTCATTGAATCAGTAGTCAAACCCGCAGTCGCGCGACTGGCCTTTTGGGCTCTATTAACCCATAGCATATGCAACTGCGCATAAATCTGTGCACACTTAGTCCTTCTAATGCGTCTGATCAGTTCTCGCATCCATTCCAATTCGAGAATTCTTTCATAAACGCACTGGTACTCCATAGAATCCGGTGTCATATCACCGGCAATATGAAGCAATGACTGAATCCGCTTATTGATTCTGTTCTTTTCTTGCTTCAAATATAATAAGCTGACTGCTTTAGCAACTGCCTCAAAAACTGAGCCAGTTGCTGATTTTCGACAAATGATGTACATTTGCACATTCACCTGCCCTTTTCATGTAGTACGGTAAACCGCCAGTTTTATTATATCACATTCCATCTTAAAACAAAATATATCTCGTGTTCTTATCGCTTCGTCATCTTCTCCTTAACCTTGTCCAGCACATCGATCAAGCCAAATCGGTAGAACAGCCCATGGAGTTTGCCGTCGATGTAGTCCTCCACCAGCAGCAGAGTCTCTTCGGGCATTTTCTCGCCGTAGCAGTCGATCAGCTTGATACCGTTATCGTAGTAGGGGTTGTGGCTGGCAGAGATCATGATGCCGCAATCGAAATCATCCACGCGGGCAATGTAAGCCACAGACGGCGTAGTAGTGACGTGCAGCAGGTAGGCGTCTGCGCCGGAAGCGGTCAGGCCAGCGACAAGACTATATTCAAACATATAGGAGCTGCGGCGGGTGTCCTTGCCGATAACAATACGGGCAGGCTCGCTATTGCCGTTGCGCTTGCGGAGCATATTATAATACCAGCCAAGGAAGCGACCAACCTTATAGGCATGATCCGCTGTTAATGTAATTCCGGCTTCACCACGGAAGCCGTCCGTCCCAAAGTATTTTGACATGTTTATTAATCCCCTATTATGTTTCTTTGCGCTGTCTTGAATGGACAAACTTTTAAACACTGATAACACCGAACACATTTGCTCTCATCAATCTGTGGATATTCAAAGCCTTCTTCGTCCTCTACCATAGAGATGGCTTCTTTGGGGCATATTGCATAACAAGCAGTACACCCACAGCATTCTTCTTTTCTCTTATATAGTATTGGAAGTTCTTTCATACACTCTGCTCCTGACAATCAAATACGAAACACAAAGAGTAGTCCATATTCTTCGTTGTGCTTATACTCTCTGTCCCCCCCCCGATTGCTCTGAGGGCTGATTTAATTGTATTCTTGATTTTTCTTTTCACTCTACTTTTAAATGTTACTTTTATTGGAGAAGCATACTTCTTTTCAAGTTCTTCAAATTCCATGATTGACATATCTTCAAAAAAAGTATCTCTCTGCGGTGGTCTATGGCAAGATTTATATTCTGCTGGATTACCTCTTACACCATCTTCATAAGCTACTTCTTTCAACTTTAGTTTACTATTGATAGTTTCAAAAGCCTTCATTCCCTTATCTGTGCGAATTAAGACAAGTGATGTTCCATTTCCATCGTTCATTTCGGGAGCCACTTCATTTATTCCCCAAAAATCTGCAATAGTCAAATCTTCCATTTTCACCTTCTTTGCAACACAGTCGTAGCACGAAGGTCGAAGGCAATAATCTCTCAGAAACATTTGCATATAAGAGTCTTCATCTTTTGAAATATACAACTGTTTTGCTTTGCTCTGTGGAATTTCTGTCAAAACTTCTTTCATACCAAAGTCCGTCCAGCTATCATCTTTACAGCGGAAATTGATACCTTTCAGCTTACCACAATTCTTCTTTTCCTGATATTCGGCGTATTTTTTCCATAGAGCTGGCGATGGTGCACCATGACAAATCACAGCCACACAAAGTAGATTATCATAGTCTTTTCCTAAGAAGTTCTTCAAGCCATTCACTTGACAGCCCGTTCCACTAAAAAGAACTTGCTTGCCTGCAAGTAAATCATCTTTAACCCACTTATATGTATTTCCCACCTTCGCCTGCAAGTATTTTGATCCACGAAGTTTTGTTAGTCCATTTCGATCTGTAACCGCAATAAATTCTGCCGAATAGCAATCCTCAGACATTGCAACACCGTAAACAATGCCATTCTTACCAAACACATATTCCGCCAAAGAAGAGAATATCGCTCCAGAAGAACTGCTCAATCTTAAATCTTTATCTCTGTTATAACAAGCATACACTTTTTCTGGTTTCACCGGTATATCCTCCTCTTCCAGTATCTTTTATACAAATCCAATATATCGTAACAATTTTTTATGCTTCTTCAATACTATCTGCCCAATATAAACCATAATGTAACTAATAGCTGCAGTCAGTACAAATCTCAATATCCAATAAGCATACCAGTTTTCACATTTTATAAACCTACTAACAATCATCAATACTGCCATATGAATATAGAAAATCCCATATGAGCAATCTCCTATCTTTGTTAGTAGATTGTAATCTCCGTGATTATTTTCGCTTTTCTTCAAAAGCCAACCAATCATGGCAACTGAATATAGGAACGAACCCACTGTTATCTGACTTATATAGAATCCAATATCAAATCCTGCCGCTCGTAATCCAATCGCTTCAATGCAGCTTAACAAGAGTGTACCTGCAACCACATATCCGTTACTGTTCACCTTTTTTTCACAATGCACTTGAATTCCTAAATAGTAAAATCCAAACCAGGCCGGAAACAGGGTCTCATATAAACGTGGTGATGTTCCAACTATATAATTCCAGATGTACAAACACACTAGATAAAACGGCGTCACTAACCATAAAATTCTACTGATAATTCCATTCCGTTTTACAATTTTGACTAGCCAAGGTGTAATCACCGTAAGCTGCACCAAAACAACAATATAGTAAAATGGAGTTGCTGACTTTCCAACAATAAATCGGCAAACAAATCCACGCCAATGAATCTCACCGCCACTGTGTACAGTCTTCAATAACTCAAGTCCGCTATACAATAGCGACCAAATTATAAATGGGATACACAGTCGCCCCCCCCCGACAAATTATCCAGTGTTTGTAGCTAAACTCTTTATCAGACATGGCATCAGTATTCACAAAATAACCGGCCATAAAAACAAATGTAGCAACAGCAAAGTTTATAATTTGGCGAAGAATTACAAATTCCATATTATAACCAGTAGAATAATCAAATCCGCCTAAGGAATGAATCAACACTACTGCCAATATGCAGGTTCCCCGAACACCCTGCCAATATTTTCTCTTTTCTTTCATCTCTTTATTTCCTTAAGATTCTTTTAATTGGCTCCATGACAAGCTGCTTCTCTTCTCCATTCATTCCTAAGAAATACATCGAAAGTCCATATACAATCGTATAGATAATTACAAACACGCCCAATTTAACAAGACCTATAATATTTGCAAATTTCATAATGATAATGCCAACCACACAAGGCGCAATCAATGCCGGAATAAATTTAGCAATTTCTTTCCAGAAGTAAAACATATTCATTCCAATACGAGCATGATAATACCAATTCATAAAAATGATATTACCTGCTATAAGAGAAATTGCCGTACCAAGTGCTGCGCCTGCTGGTCCCATAAATTTAATCAACGGGATACTGATAAGAACATTTGCAATTGCAATCACAAGGTAAACAATTGCTCTGGCTTTATGCATATTTTTTGCGCGCTGAATTTCAATTCCGAGATTTTGAATTAATGGAACTGTAACTGGAACAATCAACAGTAACGCAACAGCATATGAAGCTCCATAACCTTCACCTGCCCACATTTTTACAAATGGATATCCAAAGAAAATAAAACCAGTTAAAACAAGACCTAACACCATGAATTGAATCCGACCAACTTTTGTAAATAACTTCGTAAGCTGCTTATTATCATTAGACCCAGCAACGATTCTGTTCACTTTCGGAACAAACACACTTGATATAGAGGTAGAAAATTGTAAATACATAGTATTTATCTGTCCTCCTACACCATAAATTGCTACTGCTGTTGTTCCCGCAAGTCTACCAAGTAGAAATTTATCAACGCTCCAATTCACTTGGTCGATAATTTGATTCAAAAAAATAAAAAAAGTAAACACCCACATCTCTTTTAAGAGCGAGAATTGAAATCCTCTGAATATAAAATGAATGTGTAGCTTGCTTAAACAGAACCAAATATTAACTAATAACTTAACAATTGTAAGTACAGTAGTAACCGAAACCATACCTATCGATCCATATCCCATTAACAACAATGGCAAAGCCAAAAAAGGGTTTAAAATATTTTGTGCACAGACCAGTATTTTCTGAAAAACAAACCGTTCATACGCCGATGTAAAAGCATCAAAAACACTATTAGGGAAAGTAAGTGCCAGATTAAAAACCATTAATGCCATAAGAACTTTAGCTGTATTATATTCCGCATCTGTAAGGCCAGTGCCAAAAATTGCTCTTACATTGCTTACCATGACAACTCCACAAACAATGCAAATACCGGAAATGACCAAAAAAATCACCATAAACATTCCATTCAGGCGACTTACTTCATCTTCCTTTTTTTTTGCTTCAGCTCTTGAATAAAATCTCATATATGACGCTGTAAAACCAAAGCTCAAAAGGCTCAAATAAGAAACAACCGAATAAACAAGCTGATACAATCCATACTCGCTCTGTCCAAGTAGCCTAAGCATAATTGGAGTGTAAATTAATCCAGAAAATATCTGTATTGCTTGTGAGGTATAGGAAAGAATAACACCTACTTTTTTTTGATTAACTTTCATTTGCTTCCTCATTATATAAATATTTTCGTACGATACAGAATCCCTATTTTAAGTTACTAACATCCGTCACTATATTCTTTAAATATCGCAATGATTTTTCTTTCTCTGTTTGCAAATTTTTATGGATAATTCCATCGTAATCCAAGCAACTATCATTCATCAAGGCTTCAATATTTGTATCCTCAAATGGAATACCCAAACACTGAAATAATGTATTAAATCTTGATTTCATACTACATATTGAATCCTTTCTCTGAACAAGAGCAAATTTCTTTTTAAACAAAAGTGAAAATATAGTTCCATGGTAGGAATCCGTAACAATATAACTTGCATTATGTATTAAATAGATGAATTCGGATGGACCAGATATGTAGCATTCAGACTTCTTATCCATAACATCGATTACAATCAGATTTTTATCCTTTGCAATTCTAAGCAGTTGCTCTTCCTCTTCATTGCCCAGAAAATATTTTAAGATGTAATTTTGCCCCTTATACCATTTTGGCTTACATTCGTATTGTATCCAATCTCCTGGCGAAAGCAATAATGTCGGATCAAGCACTGTACATACTTCAGCATTACTAAGTTCTCGAATTTTGTCCTCAAGATTATTTTCACGAAGACTAATGCTACGGTATCCACATAACCTTTCTCTAAATTTGTCTTCTTTTTCTTTAGGTATGCTATCCACTGCTAAACTTGCAGCATACGAAAACTTCTGTTCATCGTTCGCAAAGGTCAAAAAATTGATATCGTCAACATCGTCAGAGTTTGGGTTCCAAACTTGATCGCTTCCCGCAATAAATGCATCAAATTCTTTTATTAATTTTGGAGGAATATAGTTCAAAGAAATATTGGTTCCGTAATACTGAATAAATTGTTTATCAAAATTTTCAAAACAATCATGTCGTAAAATAGATGCTCTTGTCTCTTTGTCAAGCAATGACTTTATCTGCTTTTTTATCCAGTATCTATTTGACAATCTAAAATCATGCTTCCTGATTGTGAATACATTACACTTAAACGAAGAAAGCACCTGTTGCAAAGCCAAATTCTGAAGTCTTTGTCCGAAATTATCGCCTGTAGTAAAAGTAACAATACCGATCGTTTTCATCATTATACATCCTTATTCTTCTCAGTATACAGTTTATTTGCTGATAGTACAAACACAGAAATAACTAGAGTAAAAAGAATCATAAGATTAATTTCTGATAACACTTGGCAATATTGAACAACTAACATAAACAGTATAATCATCCCAATTCGAATTGTCAGTTTTGTCCGTTCCGCATGATCACTTATAGAACTTGTTAGCATTAGTGTATGTAAAGCCGCATAAAGAAACAACGGTACTATGCCCATAAAATATGTAAAGGTCATCAACGAATTCATTCCCCAATGAGAGCTAATTCTCGTGTCAGAGTATATTTTGATGCTTCCAATTCCGCTTCCAAGAAAATAGCCCTTTCCATGAACAAGCGCATAGGTCATAAGTTCCGTTCGTTCATCCCATACATTTTTATTTCTGAAAATATATACCTGAATAATGTCTCCAAACCGATTACCAATCGCTTTTAATAAATCACCGTTAGTCGATACAACCACTGCAAGAGCAATAATACCGCCTAAAACACAAAGGCATAATTTCCCAATTCTTTTGTAATCAATAGTATATAAAATTGAATACAAAAACAATGCAAACAATGGATACAGTATAAAAAATGTATTATTATCATTTTGAGTAGATAACGCAAAAAGCAAAAGTGAAATCAATAATACAAACAGTGGAATTCTTTTATAATATTTCACCTTTTTAAATTTGTAGACATACATATTTAGACATATAAACAAAATGCAAAACAGAGTCAATCGATGTGTGCCATTAATTCCAAAAAAACCAGCAATATAATCCGGATAATATACGACAGACGGAATTCTACTCTTATCAATCAAAAAATAGCTCTCATTCAATTGAAGGAACATAACAATTATATTTATACACATATAAACGTTCACAACTCTTGATATACAAACCAAAAATTTCTCTAGCCATTTTTCTTCACTTTTAAGTAGAATCGTAACATATACAACAACAGCCCAGCACCCGATTATATAACTCATATTATCCCAAAATAAGCTATTATCATTATGTGCCAGATAATTAAAGCAGAAGAGAACTACAAGCGCCACGATATAAAGCACTGTTTGACTATATAATTTTCTTGCCTTAATGTAGTAGAATAAAGATCTTACAATACACAGGCAAATAATAACACTCTGAATTTGATTAATTCCCACTCCTGACCATATTCCAAATAGAACATAATAGAGCATCAAACAAAGTATAAAAGTATCTAGCCAATTATGTGTTATTCTTATTTTCAATTCATGCATTGTGTTCTTATTTCCTCAGCTTTCTCAATTTCATGTGAAAAATCTCAAGATACAGAAGTGGATTGCTCCTTATCTTTAAATGATTAATCACTTTTTCTCCAATTGCGTTACTAAGATTGCATGAATTGCAGCATTCTAATATTCTATCATTTGTCAAAAGCAATTGTGGTCCAGTTTTCTTTTCTGTTTTAAATCTGTATACATTATTAGTAATATCATTATCAAATAAGTTTAATAATTCTGTAGCCGAGCCTACCACTTTTCCGTTTCCATTTTTTAAAACTTGAAAAGCAATATTACCACTATTTTCATCTGTAACGACAAACACATTTGCGGCATAACATTCAAAATATGTGTATGAGTATGTTTCTTTGCATAATGACCAGAGAATAGCAACATCCACATTGTTTTGTCTTAATGCGTTTAGCATTGCCATTGGGTCCTGTCGATTATCAACATAAACACATTTAATATTTGAGACCCCTACATCATCAACTCCGAAATAAAACCATTTAAAGGTTGGCTTATCCTTTTCTTTGTTGTACAATTCAAGGAACACTTTCCATCCTTTATAATCTTCTCTCGAACCAATAAAAGCAACATTTAATACACTAGACTTATTATTCAAATTACCTTTATACTTACCTATACATTTTTGGTGAGGGATAACGCAACATAAATTCTCATACTCTGGATAAGCTGATGCCCATACTTTCAGTGCAACATCAGACGGAAATACAAACATCAGCCTGTTTTTCAATTTATTCCAAATTTTCTTGTACTCATTTTGATTTTTTAAAGATCCAGTATAATACTGGCATCCGGCACATTTTTCTTCAGAAATCTTCCCATACCCACAGAACTCGCCATGCCTTAGCATCGTAAAATTGCTACAAACCGTTGAATAGTCGTGAACAAACATATAAATACTGCTATCAAACTTGTCAGTAATACGCTGAAAAGCTTCTAGGTTTGTATTTTTCCAGTGGTGTATATGTATTGATAAAAGATGAGCTCCATCTGCATTAACTGCATTCAGTGCCAAAATCAAATCTTTTGTATTCAAAACACCTGCATAGATTCCATCGACAATTAAACTCCAATAATCTTGAAATCTCGCATACTTCTTACCATGTAGTAAAAAAGGAGCAACACATACATAAGAAATGTGATGTTCATTAAAGAGTTTTTGATGGTTGGACACTACAAGATTTGTTCCCCCACCATAGAGTAAATAATTACTCATAGAAAAGCTTAAAATATAGTTATTATTTATCTTTACTCGGTTTTGAACCATCATATTCAAACTCTCCGTTATTCTCCAATGCTTTTTTTATCGCTTCCAGATATCCATACTTATACTTCTCATCAGGCTCAAGATATCCACATTCTGCCCACTCATTCCAAGCAGTTACAAAAAGCATATCGGAGTGATATACATCACGCGCTCTTCTAATTTGTTTTGTCATGTATTTTTCAAATTTTTCTGGTGTTGCGCCATCATATATCTTAGCCTCATTTCCTCTACGCGGCGAATTGTCAAATCCAACAAATGCGCCAGGAATATTCTTTTCACTAGCAGGTTTTCTTTTTAATATTGCTTCCCATGCTTTATCATAACTAATAGGTTTATTCTTGTTGAAGAAATTTTCTCCGTAATGAAGAAGATCGATTCCGAAATGTCGGCCAACCCAGTTTGAAACATTTCGACGAATTGCTTTTAAATACTTATGCTGATTTGCGAACATATCTCTATACGCATACAATGGCTCAAACTCAATATTATAATCAAATCTACTATCATCCTTGCCTTTAATCATATCAAAATCAATGTTTTGATATGCGAAACAAAGTCCATGCTTAAACCCACTTTCTATTGCAAGTTTATTCCAATAATCGAGCATTTCATTTAGGCAACCTACAATTTCCGGTCTGTATAAGACAAAGAGGGGTTTATCTCCCACAGTAATATAACGAGAATCTTTTAAAAAGGGTAACAAATAGTCAAAATGTTCCTTCCATTCTTTCTCTCTTCCATAGTTTTGAGGAATCAAAACTTTTTTTGCATCTCCGACCCAAGCTTTTGTCCAAGGTTCATTTGCCCAGCAAATACAAAAAGGCAAATCTATCTCCTTATTATTCAGCATTTGCTCCATAGGCTTTTCAAGAAGCATATGACCACTAAACCAATAGTGATAATAGCAGAAACCATATACTCCATATTTTTTAGCAAGATTCACTTGCCATTTTTTCACATCATCATCTAAAAGATTATAATAATTGTTGTTTAACGGAACACGCGGCTGATAATGCCCCTCATATAGTGGCTTAGATTTTTTCACATTTACCCATTCCGTGAAACCATCTCCCCACCATTCGTCATTTTCGGGAATGTTATGGAATTGCGGCAAATAAAAAGCAATAATTTTCATTGTTGACCTCCAGATTTCATTTCCATCGATTAATCTTTTTATATACAATAGGCATGACTGGCCTTGCATACAAATACAATAGTAGTGCCAGTCTCAACTTTTTTCTTATATTAGTGTCCTTAATGACTGTCTTACTATTCTTGTTTAAAATTTGTGTACATTCGTATATTTCCTGTTCAAATTCTCCATTTCTTGGTGCATTTAAATATATCCTAAAAGCAGCTGCGGTATAATACGATTTCGCTGCCGCCTGAAGATTTGCACTCTTTTCAGACATATCTTCTTCGATATGTTGACATATTTTTATAATATCGCAGTCTTTTTTAGAGAATTTACTTGTAGTTATACTTCCCTCTCTATGCATATAGCCATAGAGTTTCGCATCTCCATAGACAATCTTACTCGCTTTATTGAAAATTTTATACATTATAGCACTATCTTCAAACAGCATTCCATATGGAAACAAGATGTCATCAAAAAATTCTCTCCGGAACAGCTTTCCCCACGCAGAAACAAGAAAAGATTTTTGATATAACATTTCTACTATTGCATCGTCCGCGTTTAAAACTTTAATCTTTCTTTCATCCTGAAAGCTAATTTCATCAGTTGAATAGCAGTGAACCGGATCACATATTGATATATCGGCCGAATATTTCTCACATATACTATGCAAATAATTAACGATATTTAAACTTATTATATCGTCACTATCGACAAACATAATATAGGTTCCTTTTGCTAGTGCAATTCCCTTATTTCTCGCGTCAGAGAGTCCACCATTTTTTTTATGAATTGCTACTACTCTATCATCAATTCTCGCATAATAATCACACTTCTGTTCACTTCCATCCGTTGAACCATCATCTACCAGAATAACTTCAATTCTTTGATATGTCTGATTCAAAATACTTTTCATGCATACATCAAGATATTGAATCACATTATATACTGGTACGACTATGCTTACTAAATCCTCCACAATCTCACTCCTCTATATAATCTTTTTAAGTCCCGGTAGATGCTTCATAACCGACACAACAATATAAGAAACTCCTAAATTTATAAGTACTAATCCTACACCAGCCAAAAGCGAAAATCTTTGAAATGGGTCAAATTTGACAAGTTTAAATGCAACATTGACAAAGAACATATGTATCAAATAAATACCAAACGATTTATCTCCAATTTCCAATAAAACACGGCTTACTTTCCCTCCAATTTTTATGGAATTAAATATAGAAAACAACGCAACGGATTGCACAACCACTAATGGTGAATCGTAGCCAAACAAGCAACCTATAGGCAAGCTCAAGGTAATCCAAAGAAAAGAAGAAATAGCCAGGAGAGCTGAAGATACAATCAACAGTAGCAGGTTTAATCTAAGTTCTGCCTTAAACATTCCTCTATTCCACGCGGCTCCCATTAAAAACCAAAATGGATAGATTGTATTAATATGACAATAAAATCCAAGATTAATACCAAAAATTTTTGTTATAACAAATACAGATTCAAATACAAATAAGATTAAAAGTATGTATTGAATTTGTTCATCAGATGCTTTTTCAGCAATAATTTTATACATAGGAAGAAGCACATAAATTCCTATGAGGCAATAAATATACCACATATGCGCCCATGTGTCTCCCGTCAAAACTCTTAGCAATGCTTTTGGAATCTGAAACAACCGAAACGATTCTTGATCAAAAATAATTTCCAACCACGCAAAAGCAAATCCAAATGTAAGCAACACGGTCACCATTCTGCAAATGTATTTGCCGTACAGCTTTTTTAATGAAATATATTTTCTTGTGTCTAATAGCAACGATCCACTCATCATTAAAAAAGAAGGTACTGCCCACCACATCATATTCATTATGATTTTATAGAGAACTTGATCTGGGATAGACGCCGTGCTCCCATATTTTAATAATGCGGAGTAGAATGTATGAATAGCAATGACTGCAATTATTGAAAAAGCCCTTATGTATTCAAATTGCAAGTTTTTTTTAGTATTCACATCATGCATATTTAGTTATATCTCCCAAAAGTAATCTTTTAATCATTGTTAAATCTCCTAAGTCTTATAGAACTATACTTACATATGTCATTTAACAAATACTTTCTCGTACTGCTCGCAAATCTTATTCCATGTGTACTCTTCTGCCACACGCTTCTTGGCTCTCCGGCCCATCTCGGCAATTTCATCAGCATTCATCTCATCAGCTTTATCAATGAGCTTTGCAAGGCTTCCCGGCTTGCGGCTCCAATATAGAGCGCAATCTTCTGCGACCTCTTTGTTGAAACCAACATCAACCAGAAGGTTCAGATCCGTGCTGCCAAGAGCCTCAATCAGCGACGGGTTTGTGCCACCTACTGTATGGCCGTGGAAATAAGCATAGGCGTTTTCTCGAATCTTTTTCAGCAACTCCTGATCATAAACAGTGCCGACGAATTTGATTCTCTTATCGCTCTTGAAATGAAGTTTTTCCTCAAGCTCATTCAGGAATTTGTCATTTACATTTGTGATAATGGCAAAGTCTTTTTTGCTCTTACTCTTCATGAACTCTCGGATCATAACTTCAAAAGAGTTCTCCGGTACAAAGCGACCGACGACAAGGTAATATCCCTTCTTCATCAATCCTTTTTCTTTATACCAGTTCACTAGCTTTTCATCGTCATCAGCCAGCTTGCTGAGGGTCAGATCTGCACCATAAGCGATAAATGTCGTCTTTGGATTGTTGCCTTTGATTCCCTTCCCGTCATAGCACTCATGGATATACTTTTCGATATTCACAGAGTCACAGATGGCAAGGTCGCAGTATTTGACCATCATCTGCTCAGAGACCTTCCAGTATTTCCGAATCGGAGCAGACCACTTTGCTCTCATCCACTCGTGTCCATCCGGATTCAAGTACACAGTACCGCCCAGTTTATGAATTTCTTTATAGAAATGAGCAGCAAAGGGTCCAATCCGGCAGGCCATAATGTAAACAATCGGATTTTTGATTTTATGTTCTTTTATGTACTTGCAGCAAGCATTCAATGCTGCAACATCATAATAAATGGCCTGCGCCGCGCCAATTTGAGGGATATCAATTTTGAAACAATGTGCATTGTGGAACTCGAACTCGTGATCATTGATTCTTGTTACACCTTCCACTTTTGTTTCATCCATGCAGCCGTCACCGTTAGCCTTACACGCCACATGATATTTAATATTTTTCTTATTCTGATGGTACTCCGTGAGCTTGTAAACAAAGGTTTCATATCCACCGTATGCGCCTAAGCTCTTGGCTCCTACCAGAAATACGTGCTGTACTTCGTTTTCCCGCTGCATTCTTCCTACCCCTATGTTCTTAAAATTTAAAAGTATCCTTCAGTCCCAGCCATTTCTGGTCCTTATCACTCAGATTCAGTGCCGTACCATCTTCCAGCGTGTACCCCTCTGCACTTGCGCTGCCCTTATACTCACCCTTCAGTTCCGGCCATTCAATGCCGATCTCCGGGTCGTTCCAAGCCATGCCGCCCTCGTCATTCGAATGCCAGAAATCATTGACCTTGTAGCAGAACTCTGCCTCGTCGCTCAGAACAAGGAAGCCGTGCGCAAAGCCCTCCGGGATGAGAAACTGCTTCTTGTTCTCGGCCGACAGGGTCACGCCATACCACTTGCCATAGGTTTCCGAGTTAGCTCGCAGGTCAACGGCAACATCAAACACAGTGCCACGCACGGCTCGTACCAGCTTGCACTGCGGATACTGCTTCTGGAAGTGCAGACCACGCAGCACACCTTTCGTGGACATAGACTGATTGTCCTGCACGAAGTGGATGTCAATGCCAGCTTCTTTCATGTCTTTTTCGTTGTAGGTTTCCATGAAATAGCCACGGGCATCACCGTGAACAGCAGGCTCAATAACACAAAGGCCTTCAATGCCGCCTACATTTTTCTCAACTTTAATCTGTCCCATTTCTTCTATCTCCTCTTACTGCTCGATCTCTTTCAGATAACAGCTCAGCACGTCCTGCCAAGTCGGAAGCGGAGTAAAGCCTGCTTCCACCAGCTTGCTCTTATCCAGACGGCTGTTAAGCCAGAACCAGCAGGTCAGTGGCAGCCTTGGAGCTGCTGTAGTTATCTTGAAAGACCGCGTTCAATCTTTTACTCCCCATGCCCCAGCAGGCACACCTTGAAGGTCTTAAAGATAATTTTCCAATCCACCCAAAAGCTGCGCTCCTTGACATACTTCACGTCCAGATCCATCCACTCTTCAAAAGAGAGGTCGTTGCGGTGCGGGGCGATCTGCCAATAGCAGCTCAGGCCGGGGGTCACATACAAACGCTGCTTTTCGTAGTCGCCGTACTGTTCCACCTCGCGGGGCAATGCCGGGCGGGGACCAACGATGCTCATATCACCCTTCAGGATGTTCCACAACTGGGGCAGCTCATCGAGGCTGGTCTTACGAAGAAATCTGCCGGTTTTTGTAATGTACTGTTCCGGATTTGCCAGCATATGTGTCGGCATATCTTTCGGTGTATCGGTGCGCATGGTCCGGAATTTATAAATCTGGAAATATGTCTTGTGGATGCCGACTCTCTTTTGTGTAAAGAAGATTGGTCCCGGTGAATCTAATTTGATCGCAATGCATAAGATCAAAAGCAGCGGGGACAATATAATAATCGCAAGCCCGCTGAGTAAGATATCTATGATTCGTTTTATATAACGGTATCCTGTCATTTTCTGTCTGTCCCTTCTAATTTTTCAAACGGTTTTGCTAACAACTGATACACAGACTGCAGATTTTCTGTAACATCTTTCATAACCGTTTCTTTTCCATCTGCCTGTGCAAGGTAATAATTCGTAATATGATCCACATTATGTTTTTTCGTATATGTTTCAATCGCCTCTAGAAAATAAGGACTGTGTGTAGTGATTAGTATCGTAAGATGAAGAT
>OHZR01000286.1_pt1 | contig 18432 bp, 14 predicted proteins | sample 1580491 | NCBI WGS metagenome assembly OHZR01 (sample SAMEA3882555, study PRJEB24775) | human gut metagenome | biome: human-associated habitat; feature: intestine environment; material: feces | place: Netherlands | collected 2009/2010 | reverse complement strand
TCAATGTTCGGGCTGACGTAATCCACCTTGGAGGTCTTTGTGTCCAGCATCAGGAAGACGTCGTCCACGTTCAGCGAGAGCTTCTGGAACAGCTCGTCCCGGTACAGGATCTCGGTGTTTTTCCGGCGCAGCGTATCGTGGCTCTTGCGCAGGAGGAGCAGGATGACCGTCGCTGCAAGGCAGAGGGCGATGCCTGTCACGATCTGCACCGTCCGGAACCAGAGCTTGTCCAGATTGGCATTGACGACCTTGACCGGGACAAGTCCCAGCATCGTCCAGCTCTGGACGGCTGTGCCCTCGTAGACCAGATAATAACTGGTGTCACCCAGCTTTACCTTCATGTTTCCGCTGCTGCCCTGCTCAAACGCATCCGAGAGGGCAAGGATCTGCTCCTCCGAAAGGTCGGAGTGGTCGCGCAGCACCGCGATAAAGTTGTAGACCGATTCTGTGGCGTTTGCAGAATTGTCGATGACCACCCGCCCGTCCGAGTAGACCACATAGTTGCTGGCGCTCCCCTGAAAAGCAGAATTGTCCAGCGCTTTCAGCACAGCATCGTTATAGTACGCGATGGCGATGGCATCATAGTCGAAGTTCCGGTAGCTGCCCTGTATTTCGGGACAGATGAACACGAGCATCTGGGGTTTGCCGGGCAATACCGCATTCATGACGATATCCTCGCCGTCGGAGAGCTTTTCGTCCAGATTGGTCTGCAAGCCAAGATAGCCGGTTTCCCCGGTCACGGTGATGTAGTTGCCGTCGTAGGTAAGAAAGTAAAAGTTGGCGAATCCGGTATTCTTCTGTGCTTGCTCGATATACGCCTGAATTTCGTCCTCGTCCGAAGTATTTTCCAAAAAGCCGTTGTACAAATGCAGATAGGTCACATTTTTGCGCACCATCTCTTTTAGCATATTGTTGGATTTATGCAGCACTTCTTCCAGATGCGAGGTGCTTTCCTGATAGATGGTCTGCGACACAAACGAGATGTACCGCACGCTGAGCCCGACTGCCAGCAAGACCAGCAGAAGGATAGCGGCAGCAGCAGGGAGCCACTTTTGCCGGGGATGGCAGCTCCGTTTTGGTTTACGCTTTTCGTCTGCCATTCCGCTCACCTCAGTGTCATGTAGTTTTCAGGCTCTGCAAGCGCTGCGCCGCCGGAGACGTAATCGCACCATGTGTTTTTCACCCACGCGTCTCCGTCCTCAGACGTGCCGCTCTTGCTCGCAAGCAGCGCTTCCATCTGCTTTGACGTTGCCAGACAGGTCACAGTAATGGTGTCGTCATCCCGCAGCGGCTGCCCGTTGCGGGTGATACTGGTCAGGGTATAGCTGCCGTTATTCTCCTTTACCTCCACGGCAATACCGCTGACTATCGGCAGAGAGCCACGATTGAAGGGCACAAAGCCGCCCTCGCAGCCTTCCACATAAGCGCGGGCAGTTTCCTTCAGCTCAGCACCGGTCATGGTGCGTTGGCGGGACATCAGGCCGTTGGGCATGATCATGGAATCCGCCATTTTTTTGGTATACTCTGCCTTCAGCACACTGCCGGTAAAGCTGTTTGCGGTGGCAAGCAGCACATCCGTGCCGTAAACGCCGCGCAGCGTGTTTGCCATAACGGAGAAAGCAGCGTTGCCGCCGTTTGCGTGGAACACGTTGGAATAGCTCTTTCCGCTGGTCAGCACGGTCTCGTCCGCAGCAGGCTCCTCTTCGGCAAGAAGCTGCGCATTGAACGCCCGGTAAGCCTGTTTTGCCGTGTACTCGCCCGCGATCATTTTGGAGACCACATCCTTGGAAACGGCAAAGAAATCGTTGGAGGCAATGCGGATATACATATGGTTTTCTTCCACCACATCGCGCACGTCCTTCATGTACTCGGTCAGGCGCAGGGGGACGTTCTGGCTGTAGCTCAGCACGTCCTGTCCGTCGGCAACGATGCGGTTCTGCGCCTCCTCAGAGAGCATGACGTTCAGCACCTTCATGGCTTTTTCGCGGCGCGCGGTGTCCTGCTCGAGATCTCGGTTCAGGGCAACTTGGAAATACGGGGTGGTCATGATCCACTTTTCGCCGTTCTGGCAGAAGAAGGGCATAAAAATGGTGTCGATGCCCTCATCCTGAAACATCTTCACGCCGGCAGAGCTGCCAAAGTACATGGCAACTTCCCCGTTCCGGAACAGGTTCATCACGTCATCGTAAGTCAGCCCAAGGTCGTCCGCCGTAAGGTGGGTATCCTGAATGAACTGCTCCATCCGCTCAAAGGCCCCCGGCCACACGGCATCGTCCAGACCCACCCGCACGGTGCTGGCGGGGTCGCTGTAAGCGGTGCGCCACTTGCGCCCTTCCGTAGTGGTAAGCTCGGCGGCGGAAAGCCCCTGCAGCGTTTCCATGCAGTTGTAATCGTAGGCATAGTCAGCGGTAAAGCCCCGGATGCCTACCGCTTCAAACGCCTGACAGGCCGCCACAAAGCTTGCGTAATCGGTAGGCAGCGGGATATCGTACTGCTCAAAAAGGCTGCGGTTGACCACAAAGCCGTGGGCATCCGCACACACCGGCAGCCAGTTCACACTGCCGTCCTCGTTTTTAAAGCTGTTGAGGTAGGTGTTGTACACAGCGCCCGCCTCGTTGGTCAGGGCAAGGTTCATCAGACTGTCTTTCAGCGGGGCAGCATCGTGCAGCGAGAACCGGCAGCAGGTGATGATATCCGGCAGGCCGCCGTTCTGCTGCAAAAACTTGTAAAAATCCAGATCGTTGTTGCCTACGATGAACTCAATATTCACGTCCGGCAGCTGCGCTTGGACATAGGGAGCATAGATTTCGTACAGGCTATTGCTCCACAGATACACCTGAATGGTCTGGGCATCCTCCTGCTCCTGTACCTGTTCCGGGCTTTTTGTGCCGCAGCCGGTCAGCAGGGACAGCCCCAGCGCCAGTACCGCAAGCACAGAAATAAGGCGGCGCAATGTTCTTTTGTTCATTAAAAGACTCCTCACAACTCTTGGGCAGCTGCCGTTTTTGCGGCAAAGCTGCTATGGCTTACCTGTCGTACATCACCGCCCGCAAAAGTGTGCGCTTTAAAACCCGCCCACGGAAATGATGCCGCAATTTTTTGTGTGCTTCCTGTTTTGCACTTTTCCTTTCCCGCGAAAAGGCACAGCGCAATAGAGACATACAATTATTTTACCATTATCAGGAAGTTTTTTCAACAAATTTTCACATATTTATCCATAAAAACCACGCGCATCCGATTTCTTTGCGGCAGCTCCGGCATCGTGCTGCAATGACCGGGAGGGTTTTAGGTTTTGCCGGTGCAAAGCGCCTGCCAGCGCCCCGCCGGGATGACAGGCTCTGTGACAAAGGCTTCGGGATTTGGGGCAAGAACATGGCGGGTGACCCGGAAAAGCCCCTCAGCATCGCACAAAATGCAGACTGCATCGCCGAATTTCGTGTTCCGGGCTGCGCCGCAGTCCAGATACGCCTGCTCCAGCTTGACGAAATCCTCCGAGATGTGCGGCTGCTGCGCGTTGTAGTGGCGGCGCATATAGACGGTGTGCTGCGCCCCGGCTTCGTCCGCCACGGTCAGCTGCAGGGGCTTGTCGGTCAGGCGGTTCGGCACGTTCAGTACCTCCTCCACGCTATGGATAAAGGTGTTGCGGGCGTGGGTGACCCCCAGCAGCAGCACTTTGCCGTGGGCTGCCCGCAGCCGGTCGTAGCAGCCGCCGGGGGTGCAGGGGGTGTTGGCGTCCAGCTCCCCTTCTATGTAAGCAGCCGCGTCCTTGCCGTAAGCCGCCATGCTGTGGGTGGGGTGCAGCGAGCGCACCACCCCGGGGCGATGCCGGAACAGCTCCGGCAGAATGCCCACACAGCACGGACTGCGGCGCACATCGAACATCCGGTTCTCCTCATTGATAAACCGCCATGTGTGGGTGGGCAACAGCAGCAAGCCCTCCGCAAAAAACTCCATCAGCGCGTCCAGAACTGTGTCCGCACCGCCCTCCACCGTGCCGATGGACTTCATGGAAGAATGGATCAGGATGGTCTCGTTTCCTGTCAGCCCCATTGCTGCAAGGTCGTGCTTGAGGTCAGCCTTTGTATATGCCATGTCGTCTCTCCTTTTCGGGCGTTTTGCCTACCCTCAGTTTACCGCCTTTTGCGCAGCAAGGCAAGCCCGCAGCAGCACAGTACCCCCGCAATACACAAAAAAGCACATTTCCTGCTGTATTTTCCGGTAACGCTCCGGTGTATGCAGGGTATTTGGCCCCTTTCAGCCTTTTTAGCAAAACCTTGTATACAGCATTTTATCCCGCCGTGCTGCCGCCATAAAACCGCAGCGCTTTGCAATTATAGCATTTGACAGTTATTTTCTGTTTTCTTTGTACATTCCGTACAACATCCGCTTTATCACGGCATTCTATCAGCACTTTTCCCGCATTATGAAGTGGTATATCAATCTTCCCGTTTCATAAGCAGCTCCGTACGCAAGCGCAAAAGCTTGTATACAAGTCGTCAAATAAAGTTCCGTTCCAGCATTGACATTCGTTTGCCGGGACGGTACAATGATATTAAGCTTAATTTACCGGATAAATGGAGAACGACTATGGCTACATTACAGCACACGGATGAGCTTTATCATATTCTCGAGGACGAGATCTGTACCTTGAAGATCCTGCCCGGGGAAGCGCTGAGCGAAAACCAGCTGTGCAAGCGGTTCGGTGTTTCGCGCACCCCCATCCGCAGCGTTTTGCAGCGGCTGGAGCAGAACCGCTTTGTGCAGATCATCCCCTGCAAGGGCACCATCGTTACCGCCATCGACATCGGCGTGGTGGATCAGCTCATCTTCCAGCGTGTTGCAGTGGAGGGCATGGTGTTCCGGGACTTTGTGCAGAGCTGCTCGCCCATGGAGATCCTTGCTGTGGAGCACCTTTATAATATGCTGCTGGAGGCCGCTGCGGGGCGCAGCGACCCGGAAAATTTTGATTTCAACCACTTCCTCAGCTGCGACCTTGCCATGCACGCGTACTGGTTCCGCAAAACCAGCAAGGAATACCTTTGGGAGCAGATGACCCGCCCGCAGGCAGATTACTCCCGCTTTATCCGTCTGGACATCGTGGGCGCACGCAACGTGTCCAGCGTTGTCAGCGAGCACGCCGAGATGCTGCGTATTCTGCGGGAGAAAGATCTGGACGCCATTGAGCCGCTGATGCGCACCCACCTGTACGGCGGCGTGAGCCGTATGGGCAGCAAGATCTACTCGGACGAATACCGCGTCTACTTCAAGCTGCCGGAAAGCAATAAATAAAGGCAGCTGCACAAAACGGTTTTCAATGCCCTCCGCTTGCGCTCTGGGCATATTTAAAGGAATATTATTTTATCGCAATTTTCAGAAATAGTGTCTATCAAAACAGCATATTTGCGATATGCAGTTTGCGGATGTTGCTTGTGCATTAAAAATGCAAACTGCTATAAAATCTTTATCGAACCACTCGCCTAGCGAGTGGTTTTAGAAATACAAAAAGCCGCTTCTCAGCGGTCCTTCTGGCAAAAGAATACGCCCTGCTGTTGCCTCTATCAAGAAGTTTAGGCATTTTCGGAGATTTTGAAAAAGATTTCGCTTTCGGGAGCCCTCAAACCGTCACCCCAGTGCCACATCCAGCACCATCATCACGCTGAAGCCTACCGCAAAAAACACCGTGCCAACGTTGGAGTGCTGTCCCTGCGACATTTCCGGGATCAGTTCCTCCACCACCACATACAGCATGGCTCCGGCGGCAAAGCTGAGCAGATAGGGCAAAGCAGGCACCACGATGCCTGCTGCCAGAATCGTCAGCACTGCCCCGATGGGCTCTACGATGCCGGACAGTACACCGCCCCAGAACGCCCGGCCTTTTTTCATTCCTTCCGCCCGCAGTGGCATGGAGATGATGGCACCCTCCGGGAAGTTCTGGATGGCAATGCCAAGGGAAAGCGCCAACGCCCCGGCGGCGGTGATCTGAGCAGTTCCGGCAAGGTATCCGGCATAGACTACGCCCACTGCCATGCCCTCCGGGATGTTGTGCAGCGTCACCGCCAGAACCATCATGGTGGTGCGCTGGAGCTGGCTTTTTGGCCCTTCGGCCTGCAAACTGTTCTGGTGCAGATGCGGGATGAGATGATCCAGCAGCAGCAAAAACAAGATGCCCAGCCAGAAGCCCACCGCCGCCGGGAAAAACGCCAGTCTGCCCAGATCTGCGGCCTGCTCCATGGCCGGGATCAGCAAGCTCCATACCGATGCCGCCACCATGACCCCGGCGGCAAAGCCGGTGAGGGCGCGCTGGATGCCGTCACGCAAAGAGTTTTTTAAAAAGAATACACAGCCTGCTCCAAGGCTTGTGCCCAGAAACGGGATCAAGATCCCCCAGAATGCGTCTTGTATCATGTAGTACCTCCTTGCGGTTATTCAAAACTAACCATATGAAAAGTATACTGCGCTCCGGCAAAAAGGTCAAGGGCTTGCAGCATAAAGAGCGTAAACGGCACCTTTTGCCCACAAATTAACCTCTGTAAACATCCCCGTTTTTTCTTGACAACGCTTTGCAGGCGTGCTATTTTAGGTCTCGTCAATTAGCTTATCCTAACCATCTGAGGGGCTTTGCCCCGCGGGTTTTTCTTTGCGCGCAATGTTAGGTGATGCTAACTACATGATCCCTATCCCCTGCCAGTGTGATGAAAGGAGCATTTTTTCATGAGAACAAAGAAATTTCTTTCCCTGCTGCTGTCGGCGGCTATGGCGCTCAGCCTGCTGACCGCTACCGCCTTTGCAGCAGCCCCCGCCGAGGAGGAAAACGGCTTTTTCGATTTTCTGCTGGGCAAAAAGTACACCTACCTTTACGCTGCCCTGACTTGGGACGAGTATTGGGCAAACGAGAAGGTCTATGCTGCCGGCAGCACTGCCGCTTCTGCGCAGCTGGACAGCCACGAGGAGCACGACCTTGGCGCATTTGACGCCGTTTCCCGCGCTACCGCCAACCATGGTCTGCACCGCGGCAGCTTCCAGAGCACTGCTGTCATCTACGCCAAGGACGGCAGCACCTACACCGTTTCCCACTGGTCGGACGATGGCAAGACCATCTATCTGGCCGATGGCACTACCGTAGGCTGGAACCGCGGCACCATCACTAAGGCCGATGGCTCTACCGTGCAGATGGACCATTACGAGGTGCTGGGCACCAAGTATGTGCCGGTGCGCGTGGCTACCAGCGACCTTGCAGATTTCTGCTCCAAGTACACCGTTGTGGAAAACGGCGGCCAGCTGGTGGGCGGCTACTCTGAAAAGAACCTGACCGCCTACGCCCTGACCGCTGCGGTGGACAAAAACACCAACGGCCTGAAGTACGCAACTAAAAACGGCGACGGCTACACCTTCTCTGCCGCACACACCGGCACCGGTTCCGGCGTGGCAGAAGCCGCCCAGAAAGCTGCTGATGGTCTTACCGTGAACCTGCGCAGCGGCAGCGATGTGGGTAGCTTTGGTGAGTTCATCCGTGTAGACCTGAACGGCAACTACGGCGAGCTGGGCTCCCGGATGCAGTCCGTGGTGTGGACCTACTACGGCAATGACAGCACCTACACCCACGCCAAGGCCTCCTACGGCACTAAGTTTGCAGCCGACAACTGGATGCACAAGTCCATGGGCATCCAGCTGGGTCTGAGCGATTCCGCCCGCTGCCAGCTGCCGGAAGGCACGGACGGCACCGGCTACTGGACCATCACCATCCGCGCACTGGGCTATGCCGACACGGTGGTCAAGTTCCAGACCACTGCCGAAAACCTTGCCAAGCACGAACTGGCAAGCGATGCCGACCGCGCCGCCCTGCAGGCTGTGGTCACTGAGGCACAGAGCAAGGCAAAGGCTGCTTACACCGCCGACAGCTATGCCAATCTGGAGACCGAGCTGGCCGAAAGCGTGGAGCTGCTGAGCCGCGAGACCTTGTATAAGGCCGCTGCACTGGAGCAGGTGACCCACCTGACCGATGCCGTGCAGAACCTGAAAGCTGCCTGATCCGGCAAAAAACAGAATACCCAAAAAGCAAGGTCGCTCTATGCAGGCGGCCTTGCTTTTCCGTGTCAGGAGGACTTGGAATGAACAAAAAACGAAGCAACACGCTGCTGCCGCTGGTGCAGCTGCTCCCGGCGGTGGCGGCAGCGGCAGCTGTACTTTTTGCCCTGCCCCGCACCGTGCCGGTGCTGGCTGCCGTACCGGAAAAACTGACAGCCGTGGTGGAGCAGCCGGTGGAAGCCGCTTCCTCCGAAGCGGAGGAAGAAGCGCTGCCCAAGCTGCCCTATGCTGACGGCGTTTACGTCGGCTCTTCCCGGGGCTACGGCGGTACCGTCCGGGTGCAGGTCACCATGGAAAACGGCAGCATCACGGAGGTTGAAATTCTGGATGCTTCCCACGAGACCAAGCAGTTTCTGCGGCGCGCAAAGCGGCTTTTGACTACTGTAGTGGATGCCCAGAGCTGGGAGGTGGATGCCGTTTCCGAGGCCACCTACACCAGCCGGGGCATTCTGGGCGCAGTGCAGAACGCCCTGACCGGCGAGGTGGTCAACAATCCCCTGCCGCCCCAGCCAAAGCCCGCTGCAACGCTTGTGGTGGAGGAATTTACGGCTCCCTCCATCTACTTGGACGGCATCTACACTGCCGAAGCCATGGGCTTTGAGGGGCAGATCACAGTGCAGGTCACGGTGGCAGAGGATAAAATTACCGATATCACGATCTTGAGCGCCGAGGACGAGGAGGAATATCTCTCCCGGGCAAAACAGGTCATCCCCGCCATTCTGGAGGGACAAAGCCCCAACGTGGATACTGTTTCCGGCGCTACCTACTCCTCCACCGGAATTCTGAACGCAGTCAAGCTGGCACTGGCAAAGGCCGCTGTTGCCCCGGCAGAGAAAACCGCTCCGGAGCAAACTGCATCGGAAGAGACGGCAGAGGAAACCGCACCGTCTGAAGCAGCAGAGCCCGGGGAAACGCCGGTCACCGCGCCCACCGTGGAGGTGGTGCAGCCGGAGGAAAAGAGCGCTGTTTCCACGTGGTTCAAGGAAGTATGGCAGCAGCTTTTCCCGGCAGATGCACCGGACGATTCTGAACCGGCATCTTCTGAGGAAGTGCTGCCGACATCCGAGACGGCACTGCCGCCGGAAGAGACCGAAACCGAACCTGAAACGGAAGGAGCAGCGGAATGAAATACAAGAATTTTCTCCTCCGGGCGGTGAACCTGCTGCTGATCCTTGGCATCCTGTGGCAATACCAGCAGGTAGCGCTGGTCCGGGCGGCAGCGGTAAGCCAGCGCAAGCAGGAAATTGCCGAGGTGGAAGCCTACAACGCTTCCGTTTTGCAGGCGCAGAGCGCAGCGCAGGCGGAGCAGAGCCAAAGCGGCTACCGGGACGGCACCTATGAGGGCAGCGCCTTTGGTTTTGGCGATGTCATCCGGGTGTCGGTGACCATCCAGAACGGAAAAATGACCGATATTGCGGTGCTGGATGCTTCCGGCGAGGATAAGCCCTACTATAAGCAGGCGCTGCCTTTGCTGGACGAGATGCTGGATATGCAGTCTGCCGAGGTGGATACTGTTTCCGGCGCTACCCTCACGGCAGAAGGACTTATCGGTGCAGTAGCGGACGCACTGGGAAAGGCGGCAGGATGATGGAAAAAACACAAGCGAAGCCTTTAACGGCGGCACAGCAGCGCCAGCGGGACAAAAAGCGCCGCACATGGCTGCGCGCCGGGGTACAGCTGTTCTTCTTTGTGACCATGCCGGGCGCATTCGTGGCCGGGTTTTCCGGGGTAAAACAAATCTTTCTGCACATCGGTGCGGGCGAGGTGCTCTCGGCGGACAGCTTTACGCTTTCCCTGCTGGGGCTGTGCGGCTTCACGTTGCTGTTCGACCGGTTTTTCTGCGGGTACGCCTGCGCCTTTGGCAGCTTGGGCGATGCCGTCTGGGCGCTGTCCGGGCTTGTCCAGAAAAAGCTGTTCCACCGCAAAAAGCAGCTCCGTCTGCCGGAGCGGGCGGTGCTTTGGGGGCAGAAGGTCAAATATCTGCTGCTGGCAGGGCTGGTAGCGCTGTATGTGACCAGGCAGGAAAAGCTGCTGACCGGCACAAGCCCGTGGGAGGTATTTTCCCGCCTGACGGCACTGCGTCTGTCGCCGGAGGGCTTCGGCGTGGGCATTGGGCTGCTTGCGCTTATTTTGCTGGGCATGGCAGTGCAGCCCCGGTTCTTCTGTCAGTTCCTCTGCCCCATGGGCGCGGTGTTCGCCCTGCTGCCGGTGCTGCCCTTTGCGCGGCTGCACCGGCAGAGCGAGGGCTGCATCCCGGGCTGCAATGCCTGCAAGCAGCAGTGCCCGGTGTGCCTGAAGCTGGAGGAAAGCAGCCTGCGCAGCGGGGAGTGCATTGCCTGTGAAGCCTGCGCGGGCACCTGCCCCAAACAGAACATCCACCGGTGGGATACCGCCTTGTGTAAGCACCAGTGGCTGCCGGTGCTGGGTAAGGCGCTGCTCTTCTTCCTGCTGGGCTGCTGGCTGGGCTTCTGCCGGTTTATCTGAAACAAAAAAGGGAGGCCGCCGCACAATATCGTGCAGCGCCTCCCTTTTGGCTAAGACGATTTTGAATGCCCTCCGCTGTGCTCTGGGCATTTTCAGCGGAAAAACTATTTATAATTTCGGTACGCCGGAGCGTCTGCGGACGCTCCGGCGTACCATTTTCACGGGAAGGGGCGCGGCCGGAAACTGTATTTGCACACTTTACCGGGCTCGCCCTCTAAAAGTAAAAGCATCTGCAACGAATTCGCTGTGTTCTGAAATTCAGAAGCGAATGTTGCAGATGCTTTCTTGTTTTATGCGAGATTTTCGGTTTTTTATCCTTCGTTCTTCTGCTCCAGCAGGTCTGTCATGCTGCGCAGGCTGATGCCAAGGGTGGAAAGGTTATGCAGCATCGCGCTGGTGGCAGGGGGCAGGATGCCCAGTGCGCCCAGAAGGATGAGCGCGGAGTTGAAGCTGAGGACAAAGCGGTAATTGCTGCCCACCCGCTTTTGCAGGGCGTTGGCAATGGCTTTTAAGGTCACCAGCTCTTCCAGACTGTCGGCGCGGATAGTCACATCTGCGATCTCCCGGGCGATGGCGGCACCGGAATGGATGGCGATGCCGATATCTGCCGCCGACAAGGCGGGCGAATCGTTGATGCCGTCACCGATCATCACAACGGTGTGCCCTTCGGCCTTTGCATCGCGGACAAAGGCGGCTTTATCCTCCGGCAGCACCTCCGCAAAGCAGCGGTCCACCCCCACCTGCGCCGCAATGGCGCGGGCAGTGCGGTCGCTGTCGCCGGTCATCATGACCGTCTGGGCAATGCCCAGCTTCCGGAGCTTATGCAGTACCTGTGCCGCCTCCGGGCGCAGGGGGTCTGCGATGCAGATGACCCCCGCCAGCACCCCGGAAGCCGCCAGATACAGGTGGGAGTACTGGGGGTCCAGCGCATCGAACTTTGCCTGTTCCTCTGCCGGGATGGTGCAGCCCTCGTCCTCAAAAATGAAGTGGGCACTGCCGATGACCACCCGCGTGCCGCCCACCCGGCTGGCAATGCCGTGCGCCACGATGTACTCCACCTCGGAGTGCATCTCCTCGTGGGAGATACCCCGCTCTCTGGCAGCACGGACAACGGCGTTTGCCATGGAATGGGGGAAATGCTCTTCCAGACAGGCGGCAAGCTGCAATACCTCCTGCTCCCCGCAGCCGGAGAAAGGCACTACCTGCACCACCTGCGGGGTGGCACGGGTGAGGGTGCCGGTCTTATCGAACACGATGGTGTCCGCCTTTGCCAGCGCTTCCAGATACTTGCCGCCCTTTACGGTGATGTGGTATTCCCCGCACTCCCGCATGGCAGAGAGCACCGCCAGCGGCATGGAAAGCTTCAGCGCACAGGAGAAGTCCACCATCAAAATGGAGATGGCGCGGGTGACGTTGCGGGTAAAGGCGTAGGTAGCCACCGTACCGGCAAGGCACCACGGCACCAGACGGTCGGCCAGCTGCAAAGCCCGGTTCTCGGTGCCGGACTTGAGCTTTTCCGATTCCTCGATCATCGCCACGATCTTATCGTAGCGGTTGGCGCCGCCCTCTGCCTTGGCTACAAGGACGCATTCGCCCTCTTCCACCACCGTGCCGGCGTAGACGGTAGCCCCTGTGGTCTTGCGCACCGGCATGGACTCGCCGGTGAGGGCGGCCTGATTCACCATGGCCTCGCCCTCCAGCACCATGCCGTCCAGCGGGATCATGTTGCCGGAGCGCACCACTACTTCGTCCCCGGCGTGGACGCGGGTCAACGGTACCAGCACCTCGCCCTGCGGGGTGCGCACCCAGACCTTATCCACGTTCAGTGCCATGCTGCGGGCAAGGTCGTCCAGGCTCTTTTTCCTTGTCCACTCTTCCAGCAGGCTGCTCACCGTCAGCAGGAACATCACCGAGCCTGCGGTGTTGTAATCGCCCCGCAGGAGGGAGGCGGTGATGCTGAGCGCATCCAGCACCTCTACTTCCAGCTTGCGGTGCAGCAGGCAGCGGATTCCCTTCCAGATAAAGGCGATGGAGCGCCACACCGTATAGGCCGCCGCGATGGGCGCGGGCAGGAACACCTTGCGGAACACCCGGCCCGCCACAAGGCTGACCATCTTTTCCTGATATTCCTGATTGATCTTCCGGCTGTCGTGAGAGGTGACCAGCACCTCCAGTTCTTCGTTGTCAAAGCGGTAGGCCGCCAGCAGGGCGGCAGCGTCCTTCCGGCTGCCCCGGTAGGTCAGCACCACATCTCCGGTGCGCTCGTAGACGGTGGCTTTCTGGATGTTGTCCTGCCCGTTCAGGTAGGCTTCCAGCACGTCTGCCCGGTGCAGGGTCATGCGCACGGCGCAGACGTGCACCCGCATCCGCCCCTTCCCTTCATGTAGGATCGTACATTTCATTGCTTTTCTTACCCCTCTGCGTAAAAAAGAGCCGCCCAAGGGCGGCTCCGCTGCGTTGTATCACTGTGCAGTCTGCTCTGCGGGCTGTTCAGCCGTATCCTCGATGACCTCCTGTGCAGCCTCGGCGGCGCGGCTCTCGTTGATGGCCTTTGCATCGGCAAGGATGTCACCGGCCTCCTCCTGCACCTTATTCACGGTCTGCATGGTGCAGTCCTTCATCCGCAGCACCGCAGCGGTGGTCTGGGTGTAGACCTTTTTGGCGTCCTTGCTGGACAGCACCTTGAAACCGGCAGAGCCGAACACCACACCGCCCAAAAACAGTGCAAGCTTTTTTGCATCAAACATATTTATTCCTCGTTTCTGTATTTTCCATCTGTGTACCCGCGCCCGGAGCGGGGCGGGCTCTTTATCTTTATATTGTAGCACGCTTTCGGGGTTTTTCAATATTTTTCGACGATGTTAGGATGTATTAACATTGTTAGCAGCTATGTTCAAGCCCCGGCAAGATGAAAAACCAGCGACTGCTCAGCATCTGCTGAATCGTGTTATATGCCATCTCCCCGCCCATAGAATTTTTGATGTTGTACGCCTTTAACCAATCCCGAAGGTCGGTCATGGCAGGCACCTCCTATTTATACATCATTGAACGCTGGAGCAGCCGGTTCAGCAGCCCTTCCCGGGGGCGCCGTCGTCCGGGACGCTGTTGCCACCGGAATTCAGGATCGCCGCGAACTGCTGCAGCTGCTTGAGGGAGCTTACACCCAGTTTTTCGTAGATGTTCTTGTTGTGGAAGCGCAGGGTACTGTCCTTGATGTCCAGTTGCTCCACGATCTCCCGGGAGCGCAGCCCGGCCACATAGCCGTCAAAGATGCGGCGCTCGGTCTTGGTCAGGGTGGGAATGCCCGCCAGAAAGGTCTGGAATGCATCGGGCACCGATTCGTTGCGGCACACGTCTGCCAGCCGGGAAAGCTCTGTTTGCATCTGCTGGCGCTCCATCTGCAGCTCGTCCATCCGCCGCCGGGACTCCCGCTTGTCCTCCTCGAACTGCCGGAACGCAGGCGAAAGGATGTGCCGGTGGAAGTATATACAGCAGAACACCACGAAAAAGGCGATGAACAGGCCGATCAGCAGCATTTGCAGGTTGCCGGAAAACACCAGCCGCTGGTAGTCTGCCATGGGGATGCAGACGGCCAGCCGGTAGGACTGGTTCTCGCTCAGGCGGCAAAGCTCCGAGATGCCTGCATAGGCGCTGTCGGAGCCGATCAATTGGGTCAGGCTGCCGCCCATGCTGCGCAGCACCAGTATGTCCCGGGGGGCGTGGAAGTAGCCGCCGGTGGTGCCGCTGCTGAGGGCGGCGCTGGCGTTCAGCCCGCTGTCTGCCGGGGCAAGCAGGCAGATCAGGTGGTCAAAGCCGGTGGGCTGGGCAAAGTTCTGCTTGAAGTAGCTTTCGCTGATCTCAAAGCCGCACAGCCCGTACATCGTGCCGTCCTGTCCCCGCAGGGGCAGCAAAAACAGCTGCACTTCCTCTGAGGTGCCGGGAATGCTGAACCGCTCGGTCAGCGTATAACACTGGTACAGCGGGGCGCTGCCGGGGGTCATCCAGCGGTCATAGTCCGGGAACTGGTCGGTCTGGAACTCCATGCGCCATTTGCGGTGGGGCATCACGCTGTGGGTCTTGCCCACATCGGCGCTGCCGCGGTAGAGCAGCAGGGGCACGGTGGGGGTGTCGGCACCACTTTTCTGCACATACAGCCCGGCGCGGGAATGCTCTGCCCCCTCCATGCGGGTGTTGACAGTGGCGTCCAGTAGCACAAAGGCACCGGAGCAGCTGGTCTGACGCAGGCTGCGGCACAGCGGCTCGATCATCTCTTCCTCCAGCGCGTTCAGCACCTCGGGCGAGTCGTTCAGCCGGTCAAAAGTCATCTTCCGTTCCGCAAGCTGCTGGTCTACAAGGGCGCTCATATCCGCAGAAAGGTTCACCCCCATGACCGCCAGCTGATCAAAATAGCGCTCCACATCGTTCTGAAACACCGAGAATTGGATCTCCAGGCTGCGGGTCGTATCCTTTTTGGTGTTGTGCAGACTGGCAAACAGGAACAACGCCGCACCAAAGGTCAGCACCAGCAGCACCACCAGCAGCAGGCAGGGCCACAGCAGCCGGGCGCTCATAGCGCTCTGGCGGATATTCTCACGGTGTCTGGCAAAAAAGTGCATCAAAGTCCCCCTTTTCCGGCTGCGCTGCGGGTTCAGGCATTGTCGCACAGCAGCTGCCATGTCTCTGCGGTCAGGGCCTCCAGCGTTTCGCCGCCGGCAAGGCGCTGCGGGTAGTCCTTCTGGCGCTGGCGCAGGCTGTCATAGAAGGTTTTGGTCTTGGCATGGTACCCCACGATGCCCGGCTCGGACACCGGGGTGTTCTGGATGCGCATCGCGTTGTAAACGTCGTACAGCCGCTGATAGCTCTGCTGCTCGAACGGATAGTCCGCAATGGCATCAAAGGCGGCGCTGGACACCGGCATATATCCGGTGTCGGCGGCAAATTCCAGATTGCGCTGCTGCTCGGTGAGCCAGCGCAGGAACACAGCGGCGGCCTCGGCCTTCTGGTCGGTGGTCTTAAAGGCGCACAGACCCACACCGGCCTGCGGCATCAAAGGCGTGACGGTACCGGCGGCGTGCGGCAGGGGTGCCAGCAGCAGATCGGTGGGCTCGGTAGTGTTGTCCGGGTAGGTCACGACATCGTTGTAGTAAAGGATGGCTGCAGAGCTGCCAAGACCCGCCAGCGTTTCGCCGGTCATCACCTGCGTGTTGGAGTACAGATCCGAAACCAGAATATCGCCCTGCACCAGTGCCCGGGCAAATTCCATCCACGAAGCGCGGAAGGTCTCGTTGGTCAGGTCGTACCAGCTGTCCTTGTACAGCGCGCCGCTGCCCTGTTCCAGCGCGTTCAGCTCCACCAGACGCAGCGGATAGTCCAGCGCGCAGAAGGGCTTGCCCTGCGACCATTGCCGGTAGGCAGCGGCCATGGCAAAAAAGCCGTCCCATGTGGCAAGGGTGGAAAGCTGTGCCCTGGTATCCGCCGCAAACCGGGCGTACTGGGAGCCGTTTAAAAAGACGAGCTGGGTGGATTTGGACACCGGGAACACCACCTGCCGCCCCTCGATGATGCCGTCCTGCACAAAGCCGGGCACATAGGCCGCCATTTCCTCGGCGGTAAACCAGTCGTTCCAGTCCACAAGGGTCTCGATGCCCAGCGCTTTGGCATCCGAGGAGTGCGCCGAGAACAGGTCCGGCAGGTCCAGCGCGCCGGGCTTGCCGGCCTTGGCATCCTGCAGCTGGCCGCCGATGGCGGCGCTGTTGGTCATGTTGGTCACGTTGAGCAGGATGCCCTTCTCTCTGCCCACCGTGTCGTTGAACTCGGTCAGCAGGCGGTTCATGGGCGAGTCGGCCTGTTCGCCGTACACATGCCAGATGCTGAGCATGGTGGGGTCCTTGGGCGAGAGCAGGGTCTTGCTGCCGCCGCAGCCCGCAAGTGCCAGACCGGGGAGGACTGCCGCAAGCTTTAAAAATGTCCTTCGCTCCATCTTCGTAACTCCTTTCCGCAATACGCCAAACAAAGGGAAGACCCGGCAAAAGAAGCGCCGCAGCGGCCTGCTTTGGCGGAAGACCGCCCCCAAATCCCCCCAATTTTGGGCTTTTGGGGGGGATTCCTTACGGGGACGGCCCGAGAGCCCCAAAATTTATTTTTAAATCTCCCCCCAAAAACGGCTTTTCTGGGGGGGCAATTTTTTCCGCAGTATGATACAGTACAAACAGAAGATCTCCTGCACCAGATGCAGACATCCCGTCGTTATGCACAAAGCGTCTCAACAGATGCAGCGTTATTCTATCTATAAGGATAGCACAAGATGCGTCAGTCTGCAAGTGCAGAGTACCCCCCAACCCAAAATCCCCCCAAAAGAAAACAGGGAGAAAAGACAGAAAGGAGCACCCCCATGAAAAAGATGAATCGACGCACCTTCCTCGCCCTCTCCGGCGCATCGGTCGCCCTGCTGGCACTGGCTGCCTGCGGCGACGCACCCTCTGCACCCGCAGTACCCACGAACGGCGAAGAAGCCAAGGTGCTGCAAGCCATCAACAAATACCGCGCAGCAGCCGGGGTGAAGGAACAGATCGCACTGGATGACGGCCTGAAGCCCGCAGCTGAAATTGTGGTGAAGATCGCAAAGGGTGAAATGACATTTGACGAGAAAGCCGCGGAAGCGCTTGGTAAGGCAGAAGCCGGCTATGATGTACCGGGCGGACCGATCGGCATAGCTTTTGATAAGGATACAGGCAATATGATGCCGGTATGTGTATACTCGGAGGACGCAGAGAAGATGGCACAAAATCTTCCGCTTCAGGTGGACGAGAGCGCTAAGGAAAATCTGAAATCGGCCAGTCTGATTACGATTCAGTTGTTCGAGTATGGCGGTGTGAAATACTGGGTCGCGGTAGCTGCCAAAGGCAAAGTGAAACCGTAAAAACAACAATTCCCATTTAACCCCCTGTTTGCCCCGGGCACACTCCCCCCTGTGCCCGGGGCTTTATAGAAAGGAGCACCCCCATGAAAGAGATGAACCGACGCAGCGCCCGGTGGGTCCTTGGCGTATGGGCGCTGGTGCTGGCTGCGGCGCTGCTGCTGACCGGCTGCGGCGGCACCCAGAGCAGCCCCAGCACCGCTGCCGACCAAAGCTCCGACAGCAGCCGGAGCACCCCCAGCGCGGTGGCGCAGACCGCCCAGACAGACCGCATCACCGACCAGTACACGCTGGAAAAGAACGTTTCGGGCGTGTGGGGGGAGGAAGCGGTGCAGTGCATTTCCGTCCATGTGCCCAAGCTGGAATGCGACAGCCCGGACGCCGCCTACATCAACGATGAGCTGAACGCCATCTATGCAGCGGATTTCCGGGAATATGAGACCTACGAGGAGGCCGGGCAGCTGGGCGGCGATGCCCCGCTGATCGGTGTGGGCTGGGATGACTGGTGGTACGGCGACTGCGTCAGCCTTGTGGTCAGCAGCTGCTACGGCGGTACCGATGCACCCTTCTACGACGGCTGGTGCTTCGATTTTGAAAGTGGAAACCAGCTGACCGCCACCCAGATGCTGCAGCGCATGGGGGCAGACCCCGTTGCGCTGGAAGAAGCACTGTACTGCGACGTGAAGCGCCGGGATGAACAGGACCGGCAAGCCGCCATCGAGAGAGGACTGCTGCCCACCGGCAGCCTGAAAGAGGGCAACACCGCATGGTGGGCCACGCTGGACGAGCTGCCTTTTTCGCTGGACGGTAAGGGAAACGTTTCCTTTGTGGTCAGAAGGTTTAGTGCAGACTGGGAGCAGTATGTGGACGACACACCGACCATTCCGCTGGACGCGCAGCCGCTGCCGCAGGACTGGGAGCAGCAGGTGCTGGCCGAGTGGATGGCA
>OHZR01000272.1_pt1 | contig 19102 bp, 21 predicted proteins | sample 1580491 | NCBI WGS metagenome assembly OHZR01 (sample SAMEA3882555, study PRJEB24775) | human gut metagenome | biome: human-associated habitat; feature: intestine environment; material: feces | place: Netherlands | collected 2009/2010 | reverse complement strand
AATGGCTTCGTCTGTAGTTTGCTTAATGAATTAAATAGTAAATCCTGCTCTTTAATTAAGGAATAAGTCAGAAAGATATTTCGTTCCAGTGTTGGTTTTAAAAATATTTTTCTGTACTTTTTGGGCTGCTTCCCTGCTGCTTCCGTCTTCAAAGAGATTTACTAAGAAATCAGCTTCCACAAGGATTTGGTAGTCTAGTCCTTCTATCTCGTTATATGTATGGTGGTGGGCAATAAGGAAAAGTACCCGGTCGATGACCGCTTCATCATATCCCAGTGCAAGCAACATCGGTTCTGCTACTGCAGGGCCTTCTTTTTCCTGATATTTTCCATTGGAACTTCCGTATTTTTCTTCGCTTATTTTGATACCGATATCATGTGTTAATGCAGCCACTTCCAGGATGTCTAAAATTTCCTTATCTAATCCTTCCTGTTCTCCGATCAGCTTTGCATACGCGTGTACTTTCAAGAAATGCTGGATTCTCTTTGGCTGACCTTGATAGTAATCGATCATTGCTGTTGTCACTTTATTTATATCCATCTGTTAACTCTCCTTTAGTATTTTTTGAAAAAGCTGAATAATCTTTTCTTATTTAAGATCTTAATTGCTTTGTCTGCATCTTCTTCTCTTAATCCACCTGTACAAAAATCTGTCTTGACCAGATGTTTGTCAAATCCGTGTCTATGCCATTCATATGCACCATCATCTAATATGACAAAACCTTCAATCTTCTCTTCACACTTATCCAGCCAATCTTTGATCTCATCTTCTCTTCTTCCACTGCTTAGGTATTCTGTCTTATCTATGATCTTTAGGTCGTATTTCGCTAAGATGTCAACTAGAATCTGACACCAGTCCTGCACAGCATCACTGTGTTCTGCCCATCCGTATCTCCAGGATGATGATAATACGATCTTTGCTCCTGTTGCATCTACGATTGTTTTTAAATTCTTAATGTTATCCTCATCTACAGAAATCAGCTGATCATCTTCGCATTTCTCGAATAATTGCTGTGAATTCAATACTCCGTCTACGTCTAAAAAAATAACTTTCATGCCTTTGTTCCTCCTTTACCTTCACGGTAGTCAGACATGGTCTTTGATGAGTATTATACTCTCTTTTTTTTTAAACGTAAATGTATTTTAAGGTTTTTAATACCTTGTACATAAAATCCTTTTTTTTGTAAATACTATACTGGAATTCTTTACATTTCACATCAAGGAGGTTTGATTTTATTATGGGAAATAAATGTTTGGATTGTACAGCTTTAACGCTTACGATCATTGGTGCTATAAATTGGGGATTGATCGGATTCTTCCGATTTGATCTTGTTGCATTTTTGTTTGGAGATATGAGCTGGCTGTCACGAGTTGTGTATGCACTTGTTGGATTATGTGGATTGTATATGCTGGCATTTTACCGGCATTGTGGACGTGATATATAAAAGTTTCTTCTTATTAATTATACACGGAAAGAAAGGCCAGGCTATGGCATACGCCATAATCTGACCTTTTATAAATGGTGAATATACATTAAGTATAGAAACAAGCTATTTTAAAAATAGATATTTATTTACTGTGCATCCTTGATCTTCTTGATCTCTTCGATCATAACAGGAAGCACTTTCATAACGTCTCCAACGATTCCTACATTGGCTACGTCAAAGATTGGTGCATCTTCATCTTTGTTGATTGCTACAATGTATCCAGAATTCATGATTCCTGATACGTGCTGTGTAGCTCCAGAGATTCCGCATGCAATATATAATTTTGGTGCAACGATCTTTCCAGACTGTCCAACCTGATGAATCTTTGATACCCATCCGTCTTCAATGGCTGGTCTTGTTGCTCCTACAACTCCTCCTAAGAGTTTTGCAAGATCGTCAACTAATGCGAAGTTTTCTTTGCTTCCCATTCCACGTCCACCAGATACGATAACTTCTGCTTCTTCCAGGTTGATCGTTTCTGCGATTTCTTTTACACTTTCTGTGATCTTTGCTTTGATCACATCATCAGCTACTTTTACTTCTTTGGCTACAACTTCACCCTCAGTTGGGTCTTCCACTTTCTGGAATGCTCCGGAACGTAATGTTGCTATCTGTGGTGTTGTCTTGATCTTTACATCTTCCAATACAGTTCCACCATAAAGTGGGCATGTATAGATAACTTCTCCATCTTCTGCTTTGATATCTAATACATCGGATACACATCCTGTGTTACATTTTGCTGCAACAACTGGTGCGATATCTTTTCCATCCTGTGTTCCACCTACAAATACAGCTTCTGGATTTTCTTCTTTTACTAATTCTACTAAAACCTGAGCATATGCATCGAGATTAAACTCTTTGTAATCTTCGCTGTCGACACAGATGACCTGATCGGCTCCGGCCTTTGCTACTTCTTTTGCTGCATCTGCTACTCCACCTCCAATAACAACTGCCGTAACTTTATCGGCAAGTTTCTTGGCTGGAGATAACATTTCCAATCCAACTTTGACTGGATTTCCTTCTGCAGTTTCTACATATACCATGATATTCTTACATTCTGCCATGTCCTTTGTTCTCCCTTCCTAGAATACTTTGGCATCTGCCATCATAGCGACTGCTTTTATTGCTGAATCTTCTGGTGTTTCTTCCTGAATCTTGATTCCGGCTTCTTTCTTCGCTGGTTCATATAATTTAACGATCTGAACCTTTGCATTAGATTCTCCGACTTTTTCTTTTTCAAGATCAGCAAGATCAGCTTCTTTAATATCGCCGATTGGTTTCTTTCTTGCTGCCATTTTATTCTTGATCGTTGGGTAACGTGGGTCATATTCTGGTTTTGTGACTGTTACAACACATGGTGCAGAAGCTTCTACTGTACGGTATCCTTCTTCTGTTTCCTGTTTCTAAAGCGATTTCTGTAATATTTGTGATCACACTTGTTCCAAGTTCTTCAGCTAACATTAAGCCACCCTGTCCAAGTGCGGCATCTGTTGCTTCTTTTCCACAGAATACAAGATCAAATTTCTGACCATTGTCCGCTTCTAATTTTGCGATCACATTTTTTAGGATATTTGCGATTCCTGTTGTGTCAGATCCTTTGAATGCATCATCACTTACTAAAAATGCATGATCTGCACCAACTGCAAGACAGTTTTTCAGAGAGTTCTTTGCACTATCTTCTCCGACACATACAACTGTTACTTCTCCTTCAGAGGATTCTTTTAATCGTGCTGCCATTTCGAGAGCATAGGTGTCAAATGCATTTACAACAGGTGTTACGTTTGCTAAATCCGGTGTTCCTTCTGCATTTAAATGGATTTCTACAGAATCATCCGGAACCTGTTTGATACATACTAAAATGTTCATAGTCTTACTCCTTCTTATGTTCTATCTTCCGATTGTGTTATTTGCTACGACGATTCTCTGAATTTCGTTACTTCCTTCGAAAATCTGGAAGATCTTAGCATCTCTTAATAATTTCTCAACTGGATATTCTCTGCTGTATCCATATCCACCGAACATCTGAATTGCTTCAGAAGCTACTTCCATTGCGATATCAGATGCATAGCATTTTGCGATCGCTGCTTCTTTGGAATGTGGTAATCCCATATCCATCTTTGTTAAAGCATGTGCAACCATCTGACGAGCTGTTTCTGTTTTGATTTCCATATCAGCTACTTTAAACTGCATTGCCTGATTTTTGATGACTGGTTTACCAAACTGAACTCTTTCTTTGATCTCATATTTCTCGTTGATCAGCGCAACTCTTGTATTTGTTCCCCCAACATCAATTCCTACTGCATATTTCATGATTTTCTTTCCCTCCTATATAAACGAAAAGGGAGACAACCGAAGCTGTCCCCTCTTTATGTTGTTGTTTGTAAATATCTTATTCGTAGTAATATTTAACTTTGTCTGCAGAATCAAATAAGTTAACTTTGTGAGCAATAACTTCTCTACAAGCTTTGATTGGTTCTGGATAGATTTCAAGAGGCTCTCTGTATTCTGGATGAGCGTTTAATACTTCTCTACATTTATCATAGAATGCAACCTTGATATCACTTGAAATGTTAATCTTAGAAATACCGATTTTAACTGCTTTTGCGATTTCTTCATCTTTGTTGCTTGATCCACCGTGTAATACCAGTGGAATATCAAGAGTATCTTTTAATGTCTGTAAGATATCAAGACGCAGTTCTGGTTTCATATCGCTTGGGTAGATTCCGTGAGCTGTTCCGATTGCTACTGCTAATGTATCAATTCCTGTTTTTTCAACAAAATCTTTTGCCTGATCAGGATCTGTATAGATAATTCCTGTTGTTCCACCTTCGATAGAGTTTCCTGTTGTTCCGATTGTTCCAAGTTCACTTTCTACAGATACGTTTGCAAGATGTGCAACTTCACATACTTTCTGAGTGATCGCAATATTTTCTTCATATGGTAGTTTAGAAGCGTCGATCATAACAGATGTAAATCCTGCCTGAATTGCTCTTACAACTGTTTCATATTTATCACCATGATCTAAATGAATAACAACTGGTACATCTGTTTTAGATGCTTCATAAATCATGCTCTGTATTAAACTGTTTTCAACAAAGTTAAATTCGTCTGGAGACATCTCTAAGATGACTGGGCTCTTCATTTCTTTTACCTGTTGCATAACAGCTTTTAATAACTGATCACTACCGATATTGAATGCTGGTACTGCAAATCCTTTTTCATCTGCTACTTTTAAAAGTTCTTTCATGTTCATTAACATAGTTCTATTTCTCCTTTTTGATGTTGATATCTTATAATGATTTTCCTTCTGATCCAGACAGGTGGATATATTTTTTTACTAATTCCTGGCTATCAATCTCCACCTGATGCATCATTACCCAATAATTGATGTCTGGATCTTTTTTAAGATGCTGTTTAATGCTGTCTACATTGGCATTCATAAAATCACATCCTACATTGATCTTATTGATTCCAAATTCAACACATCTTTTAATATTTTCATCACCAGAACCGCTTCCCCCATGCAGTACCAGTGGCATCTTTGTTTTTTCTTTGATTTCTTTTAATCTCTCAAAATCAAATTCTGGTACATATCCTTCTGGATAGTTTCCATGAGAACTTCCAAAAGAAATTGCTAATGCATCAATTCCAGTTTCTTTTGCAAATCGTAATGCCTCGTCAGGATTGGTTTTCATATCATCGTCTGTATAATTATCGCCTTCACTAGCACCCATACATCCGATCTCTCCTTCGACACTTGCATCGAACTGTTTCGCAAATTCCACGATTTCTCTTGTCATTCGGATATTACCTTCCAAGTTGTATCTGGAAGCATCTACCATAACACTGGAATATCCATCAACTAATGCTTTCTTTAACAATCCGATTTCTTCCCCATGGTCGAAATTTAAAGCTACTTCAACACTTGCTCTTTGTGCCAGTTTCTTGACGATCGGTGCGATCAAATTGCTGTCACAATGATTTACCATATGTTCCTGTACGATATTGATGATGATCGGTGCTCTTAATGACTGAGCTGCATTGATCACCGCTCTTGCTGTCTCAATGTTAAAGCAGTTGATTGCCATGACTGCATAATTGCCTTCATTCGCACGTTTTAACATTCCCTTCATTGATACATACATAGCTTATCTGTCCTTTCTGATTTTATGAAATAGTGAATCCTGATAAATCAAGATCTTCTTCTTTTTCGTCAACCATTGGTTCGTCTTCTTCTGTTTTCTTTTTCTTGATCAGTACAAGTAAAACACCTGTAACTGCTGTTCCTGCTAACAGTGCGATAAGTGCTGCAAGTGGATTTGACATTGCTGGGATTACAAATACACCACCTGATGGTACTTTACTTCCTACATCAAGACTGAAACTGATCGCTCCTGTAACACCACATCCTGTTGCTGTACAGATAACTGTACGAATGATATCATTCATAGCAATTGGAATAACTCCTTCAGAGATCATGCAAAGACCCATTGGGAACGCAACTTTAATATTTTCTTTTTCCTGTGCTGTATAAATGTTCTTTTTCAGTAATTTTGATAATACTAATGAGAATGTAATTCCAAGTGGTGGAACCATAGCTGCTAATACTTTGATCGCTTCTGGTCCTGTGATTCCTTCTAATAGTAATCCATCACAGATTAAGTTAGGTACTTTACTGATTGGTCCACCGAAGTCGATACATCCAAGAGCTCCGATGATGAATCCATAAACTGCTTTTGAAGACTGGTCAAGTCCTGTAATGAAGTTTGTTAAGGCTTTTGTTGCCATTGTAATTGGTGTTCCTACTACGAAGAACATGATAAGTCCAGCGATGATTGCTGATAATGTTGGTACGATCATCATTGGCATTAATGCTTCTGCCCATTTAGGTACTTTCAGATTATTCTTAATGAATAATGCGATGTAACCTACTAAGTAACCACCGACCATTCCACCTAAGAATCCAGCTCCTAAGAATGATGCGATCTGACCCATTAAGAAACCAGGTGCAATACCAGGTCTGTCAGCGATTGAGTAAGCGATATATCCTGCGATAAAGGATGGTAACAATCCCATACCCATAACACCAAGTGTTGTTAATGCACTAGGAAGTGTCATCTTAGATAATTCAGTTACGTTTTCTCCTCCCATTAAGTTACCGATCGCGATCAGTAATCCTGATGCTACGACTAAAGGTAACATGTAGGAAATGGCCGTCAATGCGTGACGTTTTAATTCCGCTCCAAGTTTTTTCATTGTTCTCTTCTCCTTTAAGTATAGTTTTTTGTTTCTCTCTTATTTACCTAATTCATTTTCGATCTTTTCGATCAGTTTCTTAGGCGCTTTTACACAAACATTTGTAGGAACTTTGATCGTAGGTTTTCCTTCAAATCTTTCTGTTCCTGTAATAGCAATATCGACTGCAAGGATTACAACATCTGCTTCTTTGATTTCTTCTGCTGTTAATTCATCCTCTGTTCCGATTGTTCCCTGTGTTTCCACTTTGATTGTGTGTCCCATGCTTTCAGCTGCACGGATTAATTTTTCTTTTGCGATGTAAGTGTGCGCGATTCCTGATGTACATGCACATACAGATACGATTTTCATAACTTACAACTCCTTTCTTATTTTTCTTTTGGTTGTTTATTACCTCTTTCTTTATGTTCTAATCATACACCAGCTTTCATTATTGTGTTCATTAAGAGAGGGCTTTTTAATGTGGCATTTTTTCCATTTAATTATGACATTTTTTCAATACGGGCATTTTAATTAGGGTAGTTTTTTGTTTCACATTCCACAAGGGAAGTATTTAAATGCGGTAATTTTTTATTTATTTTTAACATATAGAAATGCAAAAGATCCCTGCTCCTATTGGAACAGGGGTCCTAAGAATTATATAGAGTGTTAGGAAACTTATTTATGCAAATACAGCTTTTAGATCTTCTACTGTGCTAGCATTCAGCAGAGCTTCTACTGCATCGTCATTACCTAAGGTTCTTGCTACTTCAGCCAATAATCTTAAATGTGTTTTTGCATTCTCATTATCATTTCCAACTGCGAATAAAAAGATCAGTTTTACACCATTTCCATCCAGTGTCTCCCATTCGATCTCATCCTGAACTTTACCAATCGCAATTCCTACCTGTGTTACAGAATCACTTTTCCCATGAGGAATTGCCACATAGTGTCCAATTCCTGTCTGTCCCTGTGATTCTCTCAAATAAATATCTTCTATATAAGAATCAACATCCGCAATATATCCGGCATCTTTTAATTTTCCTGCAAGATGCTCGATCGCTTCTTTCTTATTCTTTGCTGTCATATTTAAGTCGATAACTCTTTCATCTAATACACTTTTAATATCCATTTTTAATTCTCCTTTTAACTTTTCTTTTTACTTATTGAATCAGATACTTATATAACTCAATGTTTGATTTCATACTCTTTAATTTCTCTAATTTTTCCTCTGAATCGATCAATGTTACATATTCTTTATAAAACATCTGAATCCTGCTGATCTCATCTCTGGTACTTAAACGGAACGCCAGTAAAAATACGACCTGAACCTGTTCATTGTCCCACATGATCGGATTCTTCAGTATTGCAATTCCAACCTTTGATTCATTTACTGCTGTCGGTGAACCATGTGGAAGACTGACCCCATTTCCAATCGTTGTTGTTGTTTTACTCTCACGATCCATAACTGAATCATAAAAATCTTCTGTAACAACATGCTTTTCTTCCATTGCCTGGCTCATTATTTTTAAACATTCTTCTTTTGTTTTGACTTCCAGATCAGTAAATATAAATTCCGGTGAAAATAAAATAAAACATTCTGGTGAAAATGGTGTTGCATTTTCTATCATCATAGAATTCATATTGTCTAAATGTGCCCTCAAAGTGGAAATTCCTGTTTCATTTAAGATATTCGGAATAACAACAATTCTCTTATCTTTTTCTTTTCTGTCTTCCGTCGAAATAATAATGTCATAGTCTTCATAATCTATTATCTTAAAATCATGAATACTTACAAATTTTATCTCCTCAATCTCTGGCACAGATTTCTTAATCTTTTCTTTCACCAACTGTATGTGACCCATATTAAAATTAGAAACCATCACCGTACGATATTGATGTTTTTTTCTTTCGATCGCTGCCTGAATATATAAGACAATATATCCAATCTCATCTTCTGTAATCTGAAGTCCATAATATTCTTCAAACAAAATACTGATTGCCCAACTTGCACGAAATACATTTTTATATTCTTTCTTAATAAAATCAATCAACGGATTTTTTTGCTGCGTTCCATAACGAAGTCTGAAGATTGTTGGACGTAAATGAATGATCAAGCTTTCTTTTACCTTTTGATCTGTTGTAAGATCTACATCCAAAATATCTCTGATAACTTTTAACATTCTATCTACAAAATCAACAAGTTTATTATCATATTTTTTTACTTGACTTAACGTCACATCAACATCTGATATTCCAATAAATTTAGAACATAGTATCTGAATGGACAAGAATAAAACATCTTCCGTTAAGAAATGTACATGAAAAATTTCTTCCAGTTTTTCAAAAATCGCCACTGTAAACGAATATTCATTATATTTTTTCAGAATTTTTAATTCTTCTGAATAATAATCGCTGACTAGAGGCAATGCCAATTCTTTTCTTTTGTAGGCAATACAACAATAAATTAGAATCTCATAAAATGATTCATCCGTAAAATGATAATTCCATTCATTCTCTGTCTGAATAATGCATTTTCTGATGGCTGATACATCGATCGTCGAGAAGAAGTACTCTATATTCTCCTGTATCTCTTCTCCTGATTTCTTCATCATGATCAGATTCTTTAATGCAACCCTATATTCGTTTTCTTCGCTTTTGAGACGATACCCTTTTCCTCTTTCATTGACAAGAGAAATATGATATACTGCCAACCATTCTTCACATTCCTTCAATACTTTCAACATGGTTGGAACACTCAAAAATAATTTCTCCGCTAATTTCTGTGTTGTCATTTTCTGCCATGGACGCAGATTAAAAAATACCTTTAATGTCTCATTTACTCTATCTCTTGGATCATAATTTCCTACTTGCAGATTTTCATCTGATAATATTTTCTGTATTTCTTCTTTTTGATTTTCATTTGCTTCTAGCCAAATTCCAACTCGTGGTTTCCGCTGTATTTCTCCAAGCTTATTTTCTAATAGGAAGTCACTCAATTCATTTAAGCGATTTCTAACTGACTTCTCAGACAATCCGATTTCTTTGGCAATCTTTCCGGTTGCAATGATCTCGCCATCTGAAATACAATCAAAAATCTGTTTCATATAAAATTTGTCTTTTGAACGTTTCATATTGTTTATCCTTTCAAATTTAATGACTTTCTTTTTTGCACCTCCTGTTGTTTAACTTGAATTTAGTATAGCACGAAACGATTCTGCCAACTTATCAAGAACAGGCTTTTTAATGTGGTACATTTTATCTATTGCAAAAAAAATACGGTAAAAATTCTTTTTTGAAATGTGGTAATTTTTAATTAAAAAAGAAGAACTTCTGTTTATTTTCTAGTTCTCCTTTTGTGTAAAATATAAAGGGCAGAATTCTATCTTCTACCCCTTATATTTTTCTATTAATATTATTGCACCGGGCAAGCCGCCCCGACATATTCCATCCGATTTTCTTTCACGCTCGTAATATCCGCATGTTCTCCACAGACACGACAATTCTTATTCTTCGATGGAAATTTAACTACTCTTGTATTCATCGTTAATCCATCCATCACAAGCATCTTGCCTGTCAGCAATTTCCCGATTCCTAACAGATACTTGATCGCTTCTAATGCCTGAATACATCCTATGATTCCTGCGACTGCACCGATAATTCCTGCCTGACTGCAGTTTGGCACAGAACCGCTTTCTGGTATCTCCTCAAAGATACATCTGTAACATGGCTGGTCTTCTTCTGGAACATAGGTCATAACCTGACCCTGAAACTGCAAGATTCCTGCATGGCAAAATGGTTTCTTTAACAACACACATGTATCATTGATCAGGAACTTTGTCTCAAAGTTATCCACAGCATCAATGATAAAATCGTATTCTTTGAACAATTCTTCTGCGTTATCCGCATATAAATATTCTGGATAGGTATTTACCTTGATATGCTCATTTAATTCAAGTATTGATTTCTTTGCTGATTCTGCCTTATTTGTTCCTTCTCTTTTGCTTGTGTGAATGATCTGTCTCTGTAAGTTTGACACGCTGACATCATCTGCATCCACAATTCCGATCGTTCCAACGCCTGCTCCTGCAAGATATAAAGCCGCTGGTGCACCTAAGCCGCCAGCTCCGATGATCAGAACTTTTGATTTCTTTAATTTCTTTTGTCCGTCACTTCCTACCTGTGGCAGGATGATCTGACGATCATATCGTTTAACCTCGTCTGGTGTTAATTCTTCTGTAGACGAAAACAGATGCAGTCCGTCCTTTGAAACGTCCTGCATCTGTTCTTTTTGGGATGTCACATGTAATAACCATTCTCGGTAACCGCCGGATAAGTTCAAAGCTTCATACCCTTCTTGTCTTAACTGTTCGGCAATTGGGGCGCTTTTCTCTCCATAGTTGCAATATACGATCAGCCTCTTATCCTTTGGAAGTTCCTCGATGTGAGAGAAATCACCAGCCCATTCGTAAGCCTTCGGTATATGTCCATGCTGGTATGCGATCTCACCTCTTACATCTAGATAGATATAATCATCATCGGACAGTAATTCTACTTGCTGTACCGTGATATCCATATTCTTTCCTCTTAATCTTAATCCTATTCTTCAGCAAATAATGCTGTAGATAAGTATCTGTCTCCTGAATCTGGAAGTAATGCTACAATTGTCTTTCCTTTGTTCTCTGGTCTCTCTGCAAGGATCGTAGCTGCTTTTAATGCTGCTCCTGAAGAAATACCAACTAAGATTCCTTCGCTGTGTGCGAATGCTCTTCCTTCTGTAAATGCATCTTCATTCTCGATTGTGATAACTTCATCATAAATCTTTGTATTCAGTGTGTCAGGTACGAATCCAGCACCGATTCCCTGAATCTTATGTGCTCCAGCTGTTCCTTTTGATAATACTGGAGATGTTGCAGGTTCAACTGCTACTATTTTAACATCTGGGTTCTGTTCTTTCAAGTATTCACCAACACCTGTTAATGTTCCTCCTGTACCAACACCTGCTACGAAGATGTCTACTTTACCGTCTGTCTGATCCCAGATCTCTGGTCCTGTTGTTGCTTTGTGTACAGCTGGGTTTGCTGGGTTTACGAACTGTCCTAAGATGACTGCTCCGTCAATCTCTTTTGCGAGTTCATCGGCTTTGGCGATAGCACCTTTCATTCCTTTGGCACCTTCTGTTAATACTAATTCAGCACCATAGGCTTTTAATAAGTTTCTTCTTTCAACGCTCATTGTGTCAGGCAGTGTAAGGATCGCTCTGTATCCTTTTGCTGTTGCAACTGCTGCAAGACCGATTCCTGTGTTACCACTTGTTGGTTCGATGATCGTTGATCCTGGTTTTAACTGACCTTTCTTCTCTGCATCTTCGATCATTGCCAATGCGATACGGTCTTTGACAGATCCTGCTGGATTTAAGTACTCAAGTTTTGTAAGGATCGTTGCGTCTTTCACTCCTGCTTTGTCTGCATATCTATCTGCTTTAAGAAGTGGTGTTCCTCCGATTAATTCTAATGCGCTTGCTGTAATCTTACTCATAATTCTAAACCTCCATAAAAAGTTGTTGTTTTTATTCCGTTTTATTTCCTATTTTTCTACTAGGTTTTCTATGTTTTAGATTATACAACCACATATCTTTATTGTCAACATCTTTTGCATTATTTCTGTTATAGGTTTTTCTTTTGATTTGATATAAGTTCTCTTTATATTTTTAATCCACAGATTCTTATGATCTGGAGATCAAATGTTCTTGCAGAAACACTCCAATTCCATCGTGATCATTGTCTTTGGTAATATGATCTGCAACACTTTTTGTTTTTTCACTTCCATTTGCCATGACGACTCCGACTCCTGCATGCAAGGTCATATCATAATCATTATCTGCATCTCCAAATGTGCAGAGATTTTCCATTGTAAATCCATGCATCTCCATCAGTTTTTGTAATCCAAAGGATTTTGAGATTCTAGGATCCATAAATTCAAACAGGTGTTGCGTCGTTTGAAGACTTGCACATTTGAAACGTTCATTTTTAAAGGTTTTTGCTCTCTCAATAACTGCCGGCATAGTTTCTGGTTTGCATACAATAAGAAGTTTTAAACGATCTTCTTTTAAATATTCGTCAAAATCTATGACCTCATATGGAAGCTGATCACTTTTAGATAAAATTTTGATAAGTTCATCTTCTTTCGGAGTATACAAAACTCCATCCCCATGAATTGCAAAATTCACATCCATATCTTTATAATGCTCCATGATATTTGCGATCAGGTTTCCTGGAAGGGCAAAATTTTCTTCATAATAATCGGTTTTGTAATCATAAATCTCACCTCCGTTGCTTCCAACGACCATATCAACAAGCCCGCCAATTCCCCATTTTCCAAACAACCTTTTTACACTTGGAACATCTCTTCCTGTTGATATTCCAAACAAGATTCCTTGTTCTCGAACTTTCTTTATCGCATCAATTGTTTTGGAGGTAACAATTCCCTTGCTATTTAACAGTGTTCCATCAATATCACACATTATAACTTTTATATTCTTCATAACGTTTCTCCCTTGATTTTGTCCATAAATATTATTTTCTACCAATTTAACATATTCTTTCAAAACAAATAAGTCCCAGCACAAAACTTTACGCTTTTTCTGGGACTTATGAATTTTATATATTTAGAAATCAGATAACAATTATTTTAATTGTAACATCGCACCTCCAAATTTTTGAATCTTCTGCATCATTTTTCAAATCACTCCTTTTCAAAAGTTTATCCATACAATTCTTTGATTTATCTTGTTTTAAATACCGGTATTTCTTAACTACAAGCCAATCATAACAGGATGGTAAATTTTTCTCAATAGATTGTACGTCTTTAGAAACAGTGCACATTACTTTATGATTTTTCACATTTTGTGTGATTTATCACGCTTGCTTGTAAAGCACGTATTTAAGCCATTTTTTGTGCCTTTTTATTCGATTGGATTGCTAAAAAGTGAAAAAAGGAACCAAATGTGAAACTTGTTCACAACTGGTTCCTCTTTGTATATTTCCCTAAAACTTTATTCACCTCGTACTTCTGCAAATACCTCTTCCAGTTCATTTAATAAATCTTTGACATTCTCAATTCCGACAGACATTCTTAACACACAATCCGTGATCCCGTTTTGTTTGCGGATATGTTCTGGAACATCTGCATGTGTCTGTGTCATTGGATATGTGATCAGTGTTTCCACCCCACCAAGACTTTCTGCGTATTTGATCATTCTTACTTTTTCAAGGATATTGATCGCATATTCTTTCTTCGTAAGTTCAAATGTAAGCATTGCACCAAATCCTCTTGCCTGCTTTTTCATAATCTCGTATCCCGGATGTTCTTTGAATCCTGGATAAACAACTTTCTTTACGATGTCCTGTTCTTTTAACCATTTTGCAATCTCGATCGCATTTTCCTGTGCACGGTCCATGCGGACTCCTAAGGTTTTGATCCCTCTCTGGATCAGGAAACAGTCAAATGGTGCTAATCCAGCTCCTGTTGTCTTGATCAGGAAGCGAAATCTTTCACTGATATCTTCTCTGTTTGTAACTAAGAATCCAGCCAGTGTATCGTTGTGGCCTCCAAGATATTTTGTTCCGCTGTGTACAACAATATCTGCTCCGAGATCTAATGGATTCTGGAAATATGGAGATAAAAATGTATTGTCAACGATCAGAAGAATGTTATGTTTCTTTGTGATCTCAGCTAATGCTTTGATATCTGTGACGTTCATCATTGGGTTGGTTGGTGTCTCGATATAAACTGCTTTTGTATTTTCTCTGATATATGCTGCAACATTTTCATTGTGGCAGTCTACACTAGAAAATTCGATTCTGTTTTTCTCAGATACGTGATTAAATAGACGGATGCTGCCACCATACAAATCTGCATCCACGATCAGATGATCACCCGGTTTGAATAATTCCATCATCAACGTGATCGCTGCCATTCCTGAGGAAAATGCCAATGCATCGATTCCATTTTCCAGAGAAGCAACTGTCTTCTCCAGATGTTCTCTCGTTGGATTCTGCAGGCGGCTGTAATCATAACCTGTACTTTGTCCGACTCCTGGATGTGCGTATGTTGCTGACTGATAGATTGGGTAACTGATCGCACCATAGTGGTTGATCGAATTTTCTTCCTCTTCTAAATGAATACATTTTGTCTCTATTTCTCTTGCCATATATATCTCCTGTCTCATCCTATGTTTTATTCTATCTCAAATTAGTTCTATCCAAAAAAATGTAAGAACAGCATATAACTCACTGTTCCAAGTAAAATGCTGATCAGCGTATTATGTTTCCATTTGTAACTGACTGCAGTGATTGCTGCTGCGATCAGTTTCCATAAACCATCTGCCATAAAGTCATCCCCGACATCTTTCAGGCAATACACGATCAGTACTGCCATGATCGAAGATGGCAACACCATTCCTAATCTTTTTATCTGATCTGGAAGCTCTTTTCCTTCCTGAAATACAAGAAAAGGGAGGGCTCGAAGTCCAAATGTAATCACGGCAGAAACGAAAATCGCGATCAATGCCATTTTTGTGTTCATTATTTTCCCCTTTCTGTCTAAACTTCCTGTTGTTTGCTATTCCAGAAGATTAAAACTCCTGAAACGATCACCAATGCTGGCAGCATAAATGCCCGCTGTCCAAAGATCATCAAGGCGATCACTGCGATCAAGACTCCTGCAACCGCTGGAAAATGCTTGTCCGCTTTCTCCCATTGATCGATAAAAATGATGATAAATAATGCAGTCATACAAAAATCAATTCCTGTTAATTCAAATGGGATCAACTGCCCGATCAGACCGCCCATCACTGCTCCAAACATCCAGTAACATCTGCTGAAGAATGCAACGAGAAACATCTCTTTTCTGCTGTTTTCATCTTTGTCTTCGATTGTGCAGTTTACCGCATATGTTTCATCTGTCATCGTATGGATCATATAAAGTTTCTTTCTTCCCATCTTACGGAATGTCTCCAAAAATGAAAGGCTGTAGAAACTCTGTCTGCTGTTCATCAACAATGCCGTCACTGCAATCGTAACGATCGATGCCCCGCTGCTTAAAAATGTGATCAGGACAAACTGAAAAGCTCCTGTATACACGGTAAGGCTTGTAAGAAGCGAATAATACCACGCAAATCCTGCATTCTCCATCATCATTCCATATGCCATACTGACAAATATATAGCTGCACATGATTGGTATGGATTTCATAAATGCTTGTTTTGTTACACTTTTTACGCCTTGCATAAATCCTTCACTACTTCCCCTGCGATGATCAGTCCTGCGACAGATGGTACAAATGCTGTACTGCCTGGAATCGCTCTTTTCTCTGTACATTTGTGCTGTGCTCCTGGAGGGCAGATACAGTTTGTTCTGCAATTGTTTGCCATATCATCTTTTGGTTTGATCGGCATTTCTTCTGAATATACAACTTTTAATTTCTTAACTCTTCTCTTCTTTAACTCTCTTCGCATAACCTTTGCAAGAGGACATACTTTTGTCTTATAGATATCTGCCACTTTAAACTGGCTTGGATCTAATTTATTTCCAGCTCCCATACTGCTGATGATCGGTACATTCTTTTCCTTTGCTGCCATAACTAATGAGATCTTTGCTGTCACTGTGTCAACGGCATCAACGATGTAGTCATATTCCTCAAATGGAAATTCATCGGCATTCTCTGGTAAGAAGAAACATTTATGAACGTTGACTTTCGCATCTGGATTGATCTCTAAGATACGGTCTCTCATCACTTCTACTTTGTATTTTCCGATTGTTTTTCTTGTTGCGATGATCTGGCGGTTTAGGTTTGTTAAGCAGACTTTATCATCGTCAACAAGGTCGAATTCACCGACACCGCTTCGTACTAAGGCTTCGCATACATATCCACCAACACCACCGATTCCAAAGACAGCAACTCTGCTGCCAGCTAATTTATCGAGTGCTTCTTTTCCAAGTAATAGTTCTGTTCTTGAAAACTGATTTAACATTTCTTTCTCCTTTTATTTAGAATAAAAAAGCGGATGCTTAGCATTTCTATTCTTGTTATGCTGCGCTTCCGCTGGTATTTTTGTATTTCCTACTATTTCTATTGGTTTTATTATATGCAAACGATGATTGGATGTCAAGACTGGTGTTGTTATTTTTATGTGTCAACAAACGATTGTTAAACTCCTTACAAATTCAACATTTTGTAGATTTCTTCTTTCTCTGCCTCTGGATTCTCTTTTATTAATGTATAAATAGGTTCAATTACTATCGTATCTTCTTCTGATTCTTCTGCAATCTGTGGCAAAGTTTTATTTTTCAAAATTTTCTTTTGAACTAATGAAATTAATTTTAATATTTCTCCTTCCTTACGTCCAATCCTCTGTGCACTTTGTATCTGACTTGCTCTGTCACTCTCTGCCATCTCTTCTCTCAGATACAAATATCTTTCCCTCTCATCCTGACTGATCTTTATCATCTCTTCCAGCGCCCTTTCCATATACTTATTACCTTTTGATTCCTGTTCCAATTCTTCCCATGTCTGTGCAGCTATCAACTTTGCCCATCGATATAATGGTTTTTTCTTTTGTTTCTCTTTTACGTACTTTAGTTTCTTCAATTCTATCATATGAAATTGAAATTTTCTACTATATATCTCTTTGGTTTTTTCATCCATCAGACTAAATTTATGGTAATAATTCGGACTTATCATTTGATTAAAATTTAAAATACCAACATGAATACATGGTGGAATTTCTCCATAAGGATGTCCTTTTTTTAATCCATCTGTAAACATTCGACAATTATAAAAAAGGCTTCTCTCTGTCCAATCATCTTGATAGGTGTTTTGCATTTCAATGTTAATCTTTCTGTTTTGATTTAAAATCAATTTGATGTCCAGAATTCCTTCTTTTTCTTCATCATTTTCTCCCAGTGTAAATGGATCTGTAATTTCAATTTTTTTGATTTCATATTCTTTTAAATCCAGCAATGCCATTAGAAATCCTTTTACAATTTTAGTATTTTTAAATATTTTTTGAAATGCATAATTGTTTGTTAGTTTTACTGTTATTTTTTCATCACTAATCGCTCTGATCTTTAATTGTTCATCATTGATTTTATTTTTTAGCTTTTCTGTCATATGTATCTCCTTATGTTTCTTTTATTTACATGGATTTATTTTACATTATTATACATTTATTTACAATATGTTTTTACATTTTATTCCATATATTTTAAATTCTTATTTGTAAAACAAAAATAAGGATATGAGTGTGAATTCACTTTCACGCTCATATCCTCATTTCTCGTAATCATTTCAAAAAATTCGATCATCTATGATAACATACTATCTCAGAAAAAAGCTACTGATATATCCATCCTTCCAAGATCCTTTGAAAGAGATTTTACTGCTTGCTTCTAAATGCATTTTTTCTCCATCAAATTTATATTTATAGATACTATCATTACTTAGTATATACAAATAGCCCTCTTTTGTTTGACATTGAATTACATTATGCTTGAATTTATAAACTTTGCTTTCTCCTGTTTGTGGGTTTAACAATGAAATTGCTTTTCCCATTCCACTGGTTAGATCACAGTGTGTAACAAACAATTTATTTTTATACGGTAAAATTTGCTGTGGATTTATTTCTTTTAATTTGAGCTTGCTGATCTTGTCTTTTTTTAAATCCATCTGATACAAGATTTTATCTGTATTTCCTGAAGAAAAATAGAGATTTTTATCATCTGAATAGAAAAACACGGATTCATCTTCGCTGTGATTTACCTTTATTTCTTTTACCTTCTTTAATGTTTTGCGATCAATCTTCATTAAATAATTAATCGTTCCTTCTTCCTGATCGACCTGTTTTTCTACATAAACATAATTCCCTGCACAATGTAAATATCCAAACATTCCAACAGATTCTTCATATCGCTGTATCTTCCCCGTCTCTTCGTTATATTTTGTCAGAGTCGATACACCGTTTATCCAGTTTGTTGTATAGATATCACCATCCTTCTCATCAAAAGCAAAAAGTCCCGGCCGTCCTATTTTATATAACTTTATTTTTTGTGTATTATGATCAAGCTCCATTACTTCTTCTCGCTCATTTACATATGGAACTCCTTTTGGGATCATATACACTTTATCATTCACTGTCTTTGGAATATCATACTGACTCGCAATATTTCCGATCTTCAACTTCTTTTGTCCTGTTTTTTGAAGTTCGTCATTATAATATAAAATATTGCTTTTATCTTTATTCCCTATTGAGATAATGACTCCAAGTTGATAGGAATTATTTTGTTCTGGTTTGTAAAAATATATGACAGCCGATACAATGAT
>OHZR01000238.1_pt1 | contig 21767 bp, 8 predicted proteins | sample 1580491 | NCBI WGS metagenome assembly OHZR01 (sample SAMEA3882555, study PRJEB24775) | human gut metagenome | biome: human-associated habitat; feature: intestine environment; material: feces | place: Netherlands | collected 2009/2010 | reverse complement strand
AAATATAATGCATCCGCCATAACCACGGATGTGATTAAGTCTAGTCACATTTGTGGTTAACTTTAACCACTCTTGTGGTTAGACTTAACCACCTAGGTAGATAAGCAATTACAAACATATAAAAAGTAGGAAAAGAAAAGAAAGAAAAGAAATAAGAGACAGGGAAATATGCACACATAGACTACCACCAACTCGATTCACAAGCCATGCAGCTGCTTTATAAGAACGAACGTTAGGGGGTGAATGATGAAAAAGAGTAGGGTATTGTGGCAAAACAACACCGAATTTGAGCAAATTTTGCCTTTGGAGCAGTTTTTCAAATATCACTTTTCTTCTGCTACTTCAGAGAAGAAGGAAGAAGGGAGACCGCTCATGAAGATTTTCAATTACCCGAAAGGACATACGCATAAAAAGAACTATAAATCAACAATATAAATTATTCCAGACGCATTCCCTGCAAGCTGAGCATTCCCCCAAAAGCCAGCAATAAAAGTACTTTGTATCATGCGATAAAGTCTGAATAATTTATTTTTAAGCATCGGTGTTAGTGAGGGCAATGCCCTCACTAACACCGATGCTACCACCACTAATAAGCAGTTCATTATAAATAAGTTATGGCAAAAAATGAGGGCATGATGGCATTTTCGCGTCCAACTTTCTATTATTTTTTGCCATGTCCCAATAAATTTCTTCAGATGAACCCATTTTTGCCTGTTACTGATTATTTCTAATAAGGTATCTCATAAATTATACTTTATCCACATCAACCATCGACATAAATTAAGAAACAAAAGATCATAAAATCCTTTTAGGAGAGAACAAAAGATGAAAAGTTTCTGTATTCCCCTCTGTGACATACCTACTTAAAAACAAAACATTATTCCAAAAGAATTCGCTGAAAATACAGGAAATAAAAAGGAAATCAGTAACTTTGTATGTTATCATTTAAAAACAAAAAAGTATGGGCAATAAGATTTATCCTATCGGTATACAGAATTTTGAAAGTCTCCGCCTGGATGGCTATTTCTATATTGATAAAACAGCATTGATTTATCAATTGGTGAAATCCGGACGCTATTATTTCCTGAGCCGCCCACGCCGCTTCGGAAAAAGCCTGCTTATCTCCACTCTGGAAGCTTATTTCCAAGGGAAAAAGGAACTTTTTCAAGGACTGGCTATGGAAAAACTGGAAAAGGACTGGACAAAATATCCCATACTGCACATTGACCTGAATACACAGAAATATGATAGTCCGCAAAGTTTGGAAAGCAAACTGAACCGTACATTGGTAACCTGGGAAAAGCTATATGGAAGCGAGCCTGCCGAAGATTCCTTGTCCATGCGTTTTGAAGGCACCATTCAGCGCGCTTATGAACAAACAGGCCAACGTGTAGTGATTCTGGTAGACGAATATGACAAGCCCATGTTGCAAGCCATCGGCAATAAAGAATTGCAAAATAGTTTTCGCGAAACACTTAAAGCATTCTACGGAGCATTGAAAAGCAAGGATGGCTGCATCAAATTCGCCATGCTGACAGGAGTAACTAAGTTTGGAAAAGTAAGTGTATTCAGTGATCTGAATAACCTGGATGATATTTCGATGTGGAATGAATATATAGAATTATGTGGCATCAGCGAAAAAGAAATTCATAAGAATTTGGAAACCGAACTTCATGAATTTGCAGATGTACAAAAGATGACCTATGACAGCTTCTGCGAAAAACTAAGACAATATTATGATGGCTATCACTTCACCCACAACTCCATCGGCATGTATAATCCGTTCAGTCTGCTCAATGCTTTCAAGCGCAAGGAATTTGGCAGTTACTGGTTCGAGACGGGGACTCCTACTTACTTGGTGGAACTGCTAAAAAGACATCATTACAATCTGGAACGGATGGCACACGAAGAGACCAATGCCCAAGTGTTGAACAGCATTGATTCGGAGTCAACCAGTCCCATTCCTGTTATCTATCAAAGTGGATATCTTACTATAAAAGGATATGATGAAGAGTTCGGTATCTATCATTTGGGCTTTCCAAACAAAGAAGTGGAAGAAGGGTTCATACAGTTTCTTGTACCTTATTATACCAGCATGAACAACGTTGAATCTCCATTTGAGATATAAAAGTTTGTCCGTGAAATACGTTCCGGCGACTACAATTCTTTCTTCCAACGCCTGCAAAGCTTCTTTGCAGACACTACATACGAGATTATCCGTGAACAGGAACTGCATTACGAGAATGTACTTTTCATCATCTTTAAGCTGGTAGGTTTCTATGTCAAAGTGGAGTATCACACCAGCAGGGGCCGCATAGACCTCGTTTTGCAGACAGACAAGTTTATCTATATAATGGAGTTTAAACTGAACGGAACAGCGGAAGAAGCCTTACAGCAGATTAACGACAAGCATTACGCACTTCCTTTTGAAACAGACGGACGAAGACTGTTTAAAATAGGAGTGAACTTCAGTGCTGAAACACGGAATATTGAAAAATGGATTGTTGAATAATGATTCTGTCATTTCTATTATTTTGAATATTAGTGAAGAATCTGTAAACAATAAAAGAGTTGTTGTAAACAGATTCTTCACTCATGTTCAGGATGATAAGCTATACAATGATATCATCAAACAGATACGAAAATATCCTATCTCATACCATCCACCGGAATCACTTCCTGCATATAAATGGCATCCAGACTCCAAAGGGCGGCATCATTGGTACTGATACTTGTACATTCATCCAAAGGAGCGGGAACTTCCGGCGGAAGAACAGTTTCTATACGGAAAGGTGGAGCCGGAGTATGTTCCAAGCGGGAAAACAAATCAGTCCAAGCCTCTTCCGCCATTTTTGCATTACGGGTATGATAGGCTGCATATCCCAACAAACGGGATATACGGAAACGATTTTTCCTTAACTCCCATGCTTTCTGCTTATAACGGGCGGCAAGATCAAGCCATGCCTCATTCCATTCGGGATAATCAACCATACGGATCATTTCATTCATGACTTCAAAACCTCCCATGATGGTCATCAAATGATTTGTACTTTCTAACTTGGGATCACATTCGCTGGTAATAATCCCTGTAGCCGGATCATAACCTAAAGCCAACGGACCTGTAAAGATACGGTTGGGCAGTGCCACAATACTTTTCATCCCGGCTATAATTTTGTCACGGTAAACCGTATTGCCGGTACGTTCCCATTCAGTCATCCAGTTTCCGGCGTATGCCAACCAGTCGGGACCGATGCGGAGACGTGCAGGTGCCGTACAAGGATACTGACTGCGAGGTTGCGCCAGACGCATGGGGTCCAGCGTGTACAATTTCTGATCGGCATCTTTTACTTCGGTCATTAAATCACCGCATCGGTCGTCCGTAGTAAGATAATAGTAGAAACGATTCCAGGCAGCCTGACTGATCCGTGCTTCTTTGGCTCCACATCCCCAATGACTGACGTTGTGCCGGCTACCCAATCCTGCATTCGGACCGATATGATACACATCCACTTCCGCCGTATGACGGGTCATGGCTTCTGCCATGCGCCAGATATCAGCACGCCCGGTACGCAGGAAATTATACCATAGCCACATATTAGAAGCCAGTTCCGTGTTATCCCATGCAAAACCTCCGATGTCATAACGCCAGGTATGGCGGACAGGATCGTATGCATGCATCACATCCCCATAATTCCAGAAACCATACCATTTATTTTGTTCTATCGCTTTTTGATAGAAGCTGATATAAGCATCCAGCCTGTCTTCCACCCGGGCACGGAAAGGAGTACTACGATCGGGAAGGCTCCAAACACCAAACGCCTGCTTGGCATGCAAATAGTCAGGTACAGGCATCAGCACTCCCGGTCCGGCAAGTTGTTTAGCTTGTTCTGCAAAAGCTTTCTTTCCGCTATAACCACCCTGAGGTATCAAGGTAAGAGTCGTTGTACGGGCAATCCCGTAAGGGGTGCTCATTCCTTCTTGCACATCTTCGTAACTGGCATTCAAGTCATGGGCCACATTATCATAATGGCGCAAGTCCATCGGCTCAGCATCCGGACTCCATATCCATGCGGTAAGAGCAGCCACCGGAGTTTTTGCATCCGAGATTTCAATAGAAGACGGATAAGACTGCCAGAAATCATGCAACTCAAGCCCCATGCCTCCGGTTATATCTCCGGCAAAGGCATAACCCTCACTACGTGTACCGGAAAAAGTACCTATCCAAGGATTATTGTCATTGGCACGTTTACGGATTGAAAATGCATCCGCTGTCAGTTGGGACAGACGATAACTGTCCCAAGAAGCCCAATGATCAAGCAAAGCACGGTTCTTTTCGTCAAAAGCTTCATAAGAAGGAATGCGTTTTCCTTCCATCTGCTGTTGCTGTAACGAAGATTCTCCATTTCCGGTTTTACCCAATGTAAGTATGCGTCGTCCCACCAAAGGCTGAACGGGCTCGCTCCAGACTCCACCATCGGCACAAGAGAAAGCTACATGGCGATTGTATAAAGCCTCACGCATAGGAACGTCAAAACGAACTCCCAAGGCGCGAATGAAATCTTTGTTCTGATCTCCGTCATATACAAAGCTATGCACCATTTTCACTTGCTCACTGCCACCATAAAAATAAAGCCGTACCACAAAGGGCAACCACTCACGACCATTCGGACTTTTGTGTACCCCTTCCAATTTAACAAGCGCACGCACAGAACCGGCGCGCTCTACAGTCACAGATTTCAGTTCTCCTATATAATTAGTGAAAGAAACTTGAGAAGTACTTTCAAGTACCGGTTCGCTTTGCGTATGGCAGATAAGCCTAGCCTTTTCTCCTACTTTCACACCTTTATATAACAGACTATCTATCAAAAATTCGCCTTGACGAGGTATATATGCTGAAATGACTCCGGTAGAAATATGAATACCCTGTGATGTTTCTGCCACAGAAACGGACTTCTTTTTATCTGTATCCGGCAGTTTGGATTTCGCTTTAGATTTCTTTACCGCCTTTTCCAGAGTCAGTTTTTCTGTTCCGGCAGGAATAACTCCAGCTATTCCTCCCCACTTTACAGAACCATCCGGCCAATAAGCCAAAGTCCAGGTATCAATAGGAATATCCTCACCACTCTCTGCAGATAGCCGTAGCTTGTTTTCCGGAAAAACTTCCCCTTTATCAAAAGGCACTCCGAAACTTACGGCCTTATCCTGACGGGGAGTCTCACCAATCCATTGCAAAGGAACAGCAGTCGCCTCTTGCGATGAGCATTCATAACTGAAATTTGTAATACGAGTACGCGACAAGGTGGTACGAAAACCAAACCAGCCTTCCCGTAACGGTTCAGCATCCCTGAAGTCCACCAAGCGCTCACCGTCTATGTAATAACTGACCCTATTGTTCTCGTTGGTAATCTTGATGTGATACCAATGATTCGGTTTCAGCAAATGTCCGGCATCCGTATATTCCTTTAGAATAGCAGGACGGGCTTTAGGATTTGTAATACCCGACTCATCCCCATCATAACGACGGAAACGTGTAGTAGAGTTATGATTGCCACCATATCCCAAATAGTAAAGCTGTAAAGAATAACAATTCAGGAATATACCGCTACGCCATTTTTCTCGTTTCCATAAATTATCGGGATATTGAGGGTCTGATGCCATCCAGAAGCAGTTCAAATCACTCAGACGATCTCCATCCGACTCCACCACCACACATGCATCATATTCAATGGTCACTTTTCCACTCATTTTCTCTTTTCTCCAAAGAGTCAATCCCTTGGGAGATACTATCTCAGCGGTATCTCCCTGAAACGTCACTTTATAATCAGGCGATTCCGATTCAACCTTCCAGTATTTAGTAAACTGACGGGAATTTAAACCGGAAACCCTATTATCCTGTGCCTTTGACGTAAAGACAACTAATAGAAATAAAAACAGAAACAGATTTTTCATACGATGTTGTTTTGTTTTCATTTACTTTAAAAAGTCTTTTAACGGACAGTCCGTAGCTTTCAGCCCGTCAGCAATACTCCGGGCATTCATACGGGCACCTTTCAAAGAGGTATGGGTATGGTCATGATTGAAATATGTTCCTACTACACGCAAACCTTGATTGTATCCCATATCCTGGAGCTTGTCTCCTGATATTTTATTCAAATCTATAAAATAAGCCCCGGTAGCTTCTGCCGCTTCACGCGTCCATTTACCAAAAGAACTGGTATTGCGCTCTATCTCACCATTATCAAACTTATTGCGGGGTGTATGACTCAGGACAATAGGAACAGCTCCCTTTTCTTTTACATCCATAATAAACTTACGCAAATACCAGCCGAAAGAATAAACCACTTGATAGCTGCCGGTTTTCTCCATTTTGAAGACCTTGCTTTCATTTCCTGAACCGGGTAATTCCGCACGCGCTTTCCCTGTGTTTATGTCACCTGCATCATTATGTCCGAATTGTATCAAAACAAAATCTCCCGGCTGAAGTGCATGATAGATTTTATCCCAACGCCCTTCATCTAAATAAGTACGCGCACTGCGGCCCGCTTTCGCATGATTCTCTACAGAGATCTTTTCTGTGTCAAACAGTTCGTGAATAACACTTCCCCATCCCCACATACCCTTTTCATCTTTATCGGCATTTTTCACAGTACTGTCTCCCACCGTAAACAATACAGGATTCCCCTTTTTACGGGTAGCCCCCGTAACCGTATCTTTTTCTACCGGTTTCAAATAACGCGCCAGTTCCAACCCTTTATAATTACGGATTCCTTCGGCTGCTGATTCTGCATTGACACGTGCGCCAAAAGCACTTGTGTGAATGCGGTCCAGATAGAACATATACTTTACTTTTTCTTTGCCGAATTTCTCAAATTTGCGTGCCGAGATATCATTCAGATCAATAAAAGGAACTCTCGCTTTTTTAGCTACCTGCTTCGCCCATAATCCAAATGTCTGATTTACCCGGGTAATAATAGTGCTGTCTGCATCTTCCCAAGCGTTGCGAGGAGTCAGGGACATCAAAATAGGATGAGCGCCTTTTTTCTTCACATCATGAATAAAACGACGCATATATTCCCCATACGTATATACGGTCTCTTTTGCTCCTGTCTCTTTAATAGTCACATTCAGACTGTCTTTGCCAATTCCCGGAATAGAGGCACGGGCACGGCCACTATCGTACGGACCATTGTCATTATGTCCCAATTCTATGATAACCCAGTCACCTTTACGAACTCCTTTCAACACATCAGGCCATAACCGGTTATAAAAAGTACGGCTGCTGGTTCCTCCCAATGCGTGATTTTCAACGGTTATCTTATTTTCATCAAAATACTCGTGTTCAAAATATCCCCATCCCCATTGACCGTTATTTCCATTGCCCAACGTACCGGTACGCATCGTTGAATTTCCAACAAGGAACAACACCGGATTATCCCCTTTCCGGCTGGAACCTGAAACAGGACGGGCGGAACGCGCCACATTCAAACTATCAAGTGTATTATCAACGACTTGATTCACATCCTTCATCGGAGCAGCTATTTTATTTTGAGCATGTGCTCCCAATCCTACTCCGGCAGCTAACAAAAAGCATAAACAAAGTTTGTTTCCTTTCATGACATTTATAGTGTTTTTCTTTTATTGCATTTCAAATTTCTCACAAAAATAAGATGAACGAACAAACCGGAGAATAGAAATTCATTCATTTTCCTGTTTATTCGTTCAACCAACCTTTTACCTATTGACAAATACGTATTATCCTATCTTTCTATTGCCACAAATTCTCTTTAAACTCTATTTCAACAATGCGTAACTCGTGATTGGTTTTATCGCCATTTTTTGCCTTAAACAAATCCAACTCACCCGCAGCAGGGGCAGCAACTTCTACAATTTGTCCGAAACCGTCACCTTCCTTGCTGGCACCTTTCAAACGAATGGTTATCTCATTTGTCAATACAGGTTTTACATTCAGGTGGATATATCCCAAACTCTTTTCAGTCTCACCACTCCAAATCAGTTCATCACCTGCATATATTTCCAAAGGATAGCTACGCAAACGCCAACCGGTAAGTTTCATGCAAATTTCATCCACACGGGCCGCACGTTCCAAACTATAAGTTATCCATGCACTGTTCAACCTGCCATCATTCTTCCATTCACTCAATTCATTATCATCGAAACTTTTTATCGTTTCATCCTGGTTGGCTCCGGCAACCGCCGATAAGATATTCACATCGACTTTCGTATCCTTGTAAGAAGGAGTCAACGGAGTTTCTCCACGGGTCAGCCTGCCCTCCAGTTCATCTCCCGGAATATAGTTACTCAAGCCATTCTTCACTTCAACAGGTGCAGAAGAAAGACTGATTTCGGCAGATTGCAATCCATCAGCCTTGGCTGTTATACGAACTGCTCCCGGAGTCGTAAGAGAGCGTATCAAAGCCCGGTTGATTCCACATTCTACAGGCAAATCTTTTGAAAGAATATAATTATCTTTGCCCTGTGCTATTCCACCACGCCATTCAGCCGGTCCCTCTACGTCAAAATGTATCAGATCATTAGCCAGCGGGCAACGTCTGCCATCTTTATCCATCACTTCCACTTGAAGCAATACCATATCAGCTCCATCCGCTTTCCAGCCTTTAGGACTTTGAATCACACTAAGTTTAATCTGTTCCGGCTTGCCGGCAGTCTGCAATTCAGCGCGGCAACATTCTTTTCCATTCTTATCATACCCTACAGCTTCCAACTTGCCCGGAACAAATGCCACATCTTTGAAAGTATACAAGAAATGATAATCTCTTTGACCGTTTCCTAAAGATTTGCCATTCAGGAACAATTCCACTTTTTCAGCACTGGATACCACATAAACAGGTTTAACCACATCTTCTTTATAGTTCCAATGACCAACGATATGAATACGGGGATTCTCTATATCCACCCATCCGTCCCACATCACCTGATGTGCATAGAAAGGATCTTTAGGGATACGCATGGCATCTGTCACACCACTACGACGATAATTCTCCACACCACGATAATGTGTATTCGTATCCGAGAAGATGATTTTCACACCTCCTGAACTGACACGGTCACCTGTACCCGGGCGTTCACGCCAATAATCAAACCAACGAATCACATTCTCAATAGTAAAGGAATCCTGATTGTGATTATAAGCACGGGCATCCACCTTTTTCTGGACCTTATTAGTCATTGCAGAACGGAATGAATTATTTCCTTCCCCATTTTTATGATATGGATAAGAATATTCATCCCAATATTTGCGCAGACCTTCATCACGGCAGTATTCCATGGCCCACATCGGATGATGTTTGCTCTTATTGATATAAAGCATCTCGCCACCATATTCGGCTTCACGAATATCAAGCATTTCACGGGAACCGATGGCACGGCCTCCATGAGGGTCATACTTATCACGAATCGCTTTCATTTCTATCATGTGTTCACGACTGATTGATTCGTTTCCACATTCATAGAACAAAATACTCGGATTATTACGGTTGTAAATAATGGCATCACGCATCAATTCTGTACGTTGTTCCCATTGACGGCCTTCACGGTCCTTTTCTGCATCACCGGCCTGCATCGCCTGAATCAATCCGACACGGTCACACGATTCAATATCCTGCTTCCAAGGGGTGATATGCATCCAACGAACCAAGTTGGCATTATCTTCCACCATCAGACCGTTGCTATAATCACTCAGCCATGCAGGAACACTCATACCGACTCCCGGCCATTCATTACTGGTACGCTGTGCAAAACCTTTCATCTGAATCACCCGGTCATTCAACCAAATCATTCCTTTGCCGAAACGAGTTTTACGGAAACCGGTACGGGTAGCCACTTCATCTACTTTTCTGCCATCCACCCATAAACTGGTTTTTACTGTGTACAAATATCCGTATCCCCAACTCCAGAAATGAAGTCCGTCTATTTCTGCTGAAGCTTCCAAAGTCGCAGTTTCACCCGGTTTTACTACCGTCTGAGTACCCTCAAAACTTTTTATGCTTTTCCCGTCACGATCAAACACTTCAACCTTATAAGCGACTTTCTTATCCCGATTATATTCATTTTTTATTTCAGACTCCGCATGAACCACAGCCTTACGAGACTTCACACGGATATCTTCCGCATAGATATAGACACCGGTAGTTTTTAAATTACTGTACAAGGGAAGTGTCTGATAAAGTTTATCAGTAACATGAAGCCATACATTCTTTGGTATACCTCCATAATTGGCGTTGAAATTACGGTCACTCCATTGATATTTGGTGCCGGTAGCACGTTCCTTATAATTCCAATTGTTATCAATGCGGACCGCCATTACATTCTCTTGTCCATATTTAATATAAGGAGTCAAATCGAAACCTACAGCCATCGCACCATTTTCATGCAAACCGATATATTCGCCATTGATATAAAAATCAGCTCCTTGACGAACCCCTTCAAATTCAACAAAGACTTTTTTGTTCTTGCTGCCGGCAGGCAGACGGAAATGTTTACGATACCACATCACAGTATCCGTCAGTTGTTCTATACTTAAACGAAAAGCTTCATCTTCATTAAAAGGACGGGGTAATGTTACTTTCTTCCAATCCGTATCCTGAAAACGTACCTCTTTGGCTTCCGGTATATCGCCGACATAAAGTAACCATTCAGAATTAAAATTGTATTTATCACGGACAGCTGATGCTGCCGCAATCTGACTTATTCCTATAAAAGTCAATAAAAATAAAAGAATTTTGTTTCTCATAGCTATCTCAAATTGTTTGTTGCAAAACTAGCATAAAGTTCCCTCTCTTACCATAGAATAAGATACATTTATATAGAAATTCGTTCAAAACGAAATTTCAGGGTATTCATGTTGCGCATATTTACATATTACATTAATACTCAACACATTACACAAACACCCTGAAACATTTATTCTATAGGTTGCAACATCAGGACTATATAATTCATTGCTTCACCATAGCCGGAGTCAACGTTACAGGTCCCAATAGCCCTGAAGATTTTGGTTCCCAATCAGAAGCATCAAAGATACCATTTTTCACATTTTCCTTTTTTCTTGCAGACATATTTACATTATAGAAAATCTTCCAGTCCACTCCCTTCTTATCCATATAAGCAATTCGATTCGCCATAGAGTTGGCTACTCTGACAACTAACTCATCCTGTCCTTTGAATTTTTCAGCAGGGATATACAATTGATAAGGAGAGTCAATCACTGTACCGATATAATCTCCATTCAAATAGACAGATGCATTTTCCGCTACAGAGCCAAGATCCAATTTGATCACATCCGCTACAGGCACCTTATTTATAGTAGTCGTATAAACGGCTGTTCCAGAAAAAGCTTTATATTCATCCCCTACAAAATCAGTCCATGAGCCCAAACTGTCAACCGTTATAGAAGCAGGAAGTTGAGGACCTCCTTGAACAAAAGAAACAGTCCAACTGCCGGAAACAGGATTTGGCTCACCTGCATTTTGATAATAAGCATAGGCATCTCCTGTAAAATTCTGACTGGAAGTTGATACAATGACAGTTTCACCCGGATTCAATTCCAGGTAAACATCTGTTTGCCCGTCATTGCGTTTCATAGCAGCCAAACCACTGGCACCAGTCATTGGATTGAAAATCGCCGCACTCCGAGTTTCTGTACGAAGTGGAATCCAATCCTCTATTTTACGGTCGCTACTATTTTCTATAAAGTAATATTTTCCCGTCGCACTATTTCTTCGGATACATTGCAGACCTGCCTGATACATTTTCTCGGCACCCACATTCGCCTCATTCATCAGAGCATTAATATCATCTGACAAACAAATCTTCCCCTTACCTACACGAGCACATTTAACAGCACCTTCAGCATGAAAGTCCAGAGCATCCAGCATTTCTTTAAAATGAGCCTGTTTCTCTTCCGAAAGAATCATTCCGGCCATATCTTGAGGAATTCCCTTATAAAACACAACGGTAGCACCTTCATCAGCCAAAGCCATCAGTTTTTCCATTGTTTCATAAGGAATATATTGCGCCGCCGAAACAAGAACGGTTTTATATGCGGCACCGGGCGTTACAATCATTTCTTTCTCAACATTAGTTTTAAGAAGTTGCTTGTCAGAAATCATATCCCACGCATAACCATTCTCTGTTAAAGTTACCGCACTTTCTCTGACCGAAGATTCCAACATATTACGATCCAATCCGCTAAAGTGTTGAAGGCTTCTGTTCCCTTGTTCAGACATCACATCGGCTATGTTATAGTATAAAAGAACATCATTATCAGGAGTGCCATCCTGTAAAAATGACTGCACGCGAGTAACATACTGATTCAAATATTTAAAATCCTCCCAAAACGGATTGTTCGGATGAAAATGGACTGCCGCATAAAATAACCATCCCGGCCAAGGAGCCTCCTGCGGACTGAAACAAGTGCCATGATAAAAAATATGATTCACCCCACCCAGAAAGAAAAGATCAAGTGCTTTCTTTACATCTCCCAGATTCGATTGGAAATGTTCATCCAGCCAAGTCGCACTTTCCGAAGATGAGAGTTTCTTTCCTTCCGTATGGGCTACAGACGGAGCCGCTTTTATACTGACCAAATCACGCCCTTCTATTTCGGGCACATCACTCACTGCATACAAATCCAGAATATTGGCAGGAGAACCATGAGCCTGATTCCTTATACCCTTTCCTTGTTTTGCCGCCCAATGTTGCCAACGAATGGAATAATGATTTATCAATAAATCGTTTATGGTTTGTCTATAATCATACAACACCCTTGCATTCTTGTCCGGTGTATCCATACCTAACAATGCAGGTAAGTGCTGACGCAAGTCATATCCCCTATACTTTTGGAATTCGTCAAAAAAAGCAGGAGTCCAATTTGACTCGCCTCTTGCATCGTCCACTTCATAAGAGTCATTAAAATAATACCTCAGATAACTGATATCCTTTCCTTTAAAAGCCTCATCAAATTTACTGAGATAATGATCAATGGCCGAAGCTGAAAAATGGTCTATCACATCACCTTCACCACCAGGTCCTGCACGTTCTACCATTTTTCCATGATGACCTTGGAACAGAGCGCAAATAGTCCAGTCACCTTGAGGAGCCGTCCAGTCCAATGTACCATCCGGCTTTATTTTTGAAGTCAAGTCAAGACATTCACCTTTATCACTATTAGCGGTCACTATAATCAAAGGCAGTTCCTTTTTATATCGTACCTGATCCAATGCCAATGTCTGTAAATCAGCATTCGCACTGACCGGTTCTTTCAAATCCGCCAGTTTTACCGGAGTATGCCCTGCCAATCTGACAAAGCCTTCTTCCTTATACCGGACAGGTTCACTTAGTTGTTCGCCTTCTTTCAATTGATAAGTTTTATAAGCCACCGTCTTGCACGCATCTTCGGGAGTGACCCAAGGTCCTCCAAACGGCCATCCCGAAGCATTAGCCAAATCAATTCCTAACCCCAACTGCTTCGCTTCCTGCAAAGTATACAGAAACAAATCAACCCATTCCGGAGAAAGAAAATCTTTAAAGCGATCCTCATAACCATGTATTCCATAAATAGGAGTGATCTCCAATCCACCCAGATTTGCCTCCTGGTACTTACGCATAACCGTATCCAAGTCAGTAGTCCTGACCGCATTGCCTTCCCACCACCATCGCGTCCAAGGCTTGGTCTCGTTAGTCACTTGCGGCCATTCAATCTTATGATTCTGTGTACAAGCCAAACAGCCACAAACTGCAAAAAGTACATAACAGAACTTACTGCATTTCTTTAAAAATAAGGATTGCTTCATAAATCTTACTTGTTTAAAAATGGAAACGGGCATTTTCAACACGTTGACCACCTATCATATTCTTTAATTTTTTTGCCACATCAGGATATTGTTTTATCACATTGGAAGTTTCCGCCGGATCTGTATAAATATTATACAATTCTTCGTAGGTTTTAGACGGATCACTAACTTCCAGTCTCACCAACTTCCAACCATCAGGTGTCATAATAGATTGCTTTCCTCCAAATTCAAAGAACTCATAATAAATACAATCATGCTCCTTCTGAATATCTTTTCCCGTAAGAGTAGGCAAATAAGATATACCATCAATATTTTGAGGAATATCCGCCTGCACCAATTCACCTATAGTAGGCAAAAAATCCCAAAATGCAGAAATATGATTGGTAACTACTCCTTGTGGAATAACTCCCGGCCATTGAATGACGAACGGAGTACGGATACCTCCTTCATATAAATCTCTTTTCTGACCTCTGAACGGACCATTACTGTCAAAATAAGATGGATCGTGCCCTCCCTCCGAATGGACTCCATTATCGGAAGTAAAAACAATGATCGTATGATCATACAAACCTTTCTCTTTCAACTCTTTAATAATCAAGCCCACACTTTTATCCAAATAAGTAACCATCGCCGCATACGCCGCACGCGGATTTTGCTGCGATTTATAACCGTTTCTGCTTCCTCCAAAAGGAGTTTCACAAAATTCCCCCTCATATTCCGTCATCGCTTCCCCCATTATATCAAGATCCGCATGGGGTATGGTCGGTGAAAAATAAAGGAAGAAAGGTTTCTGCGCATTTTCATCAATAAAATTCAAAGCCTTTTCCAACATCAAGTCATGCGAATAATATTTCCCATCCAGCATAATCTTCTGCTCATTCTCATGCAAGAACTCAGGGTAATAACTATGAGCAAAACGTTGCCCCAGATAACCGTAGAAATAATCAAAACCATGTTTGCCGGGCACACCTTCCGTACCCGGTCCTCCCATTCCCCATTTGCCTACACATCCGGTAACATAATTCTTTGTTTTAAAAATATCGGCTACAGTAACTTCACCGGCAGGAAGCGGAGTTTCATATAACAATCCATCCGAACCTGCCACTTTTGCATTTCCTCTGATTGCGGCATGTCCCATATGCTTTCCTGTAATCAGAGCACAACGGGACGGAGCACTGACCGTAGAACCTGAATAATGCTGCATAAACTTCATCCCATTTTGAGCTATCCCATCAATATTCGGTGTCTTAATCTGACGCTGACCATAGCATCCCAAATCACCTATTCCCAAATCATCCGCCATAATATAAATAACATTGGGCGATTTCTCTGCCGTTGTAGTCTGGGCCATCGTAAGCCCTGAAGACAACAAAGCTGCGGAAAATAATATCTTACGTGTATTTTTCATATCCAACCTTACTTTATTTAAAGGATGAAATATCCACCATCATTAAATTCAATCTTTTTCCATTTGTAAAATGTCCGGATTGGAAAAGAACTTTCGTACCATCCGGACTAAAGCTGGGATGTGCATGATCCGGTTTCATCTTGGTATCCGACGCCAACCAATGACGCTCCCCGGTCTGTACATTAACCAACCATACATTTCCTCCAAAAGTATCTCCGGCAGCCCATTTATTATCACGGCTGGCATTACAATGCCAGAAACCTCTTCCTACCAATTGGCCGTCAATCGCTTGGCGATCTTTTTCTAATTCCACCTGCCCTATCAACTCTACATCATCCGTACGCAAATTGATACGCACAATACCACTCGCCTGTTTGCGAAGGCGCGGCTGAAATCCCAAGATATTGAAATATACAAAATCTTTGGTTGCAAAAGTTTCATGAGTCACCCAATCTAGCGGAGTTTCTTTATATAAAGGTTTAAAGACAGTTCCATCTGCCGTGCAAAACCACATACGCTGATGGGCATCGCCACCGGTTTCGTTACAAAAAACAATTTCACCCGGAGTAAAACGGCTGGCTTGTATATGTCCTGTTTTAAATTCCGTATCAATAACCTTAGTTACTTCTCCCGTACTGAGATTCATTTTACGAATTCCGCAAAGAGTTGGCTTTATCTTTACCGGCTGGTTACTTTCAGGCAGGAAAGCGTTTTTCATCATACGTTCCTTTTCCTCTTCCGTACCCTCACGCTCAACAGTTATGTAGGCATAATCATCATTACAATCCACAGCATATCCTCCCGGACGTCCCATCTCAGTGGGGAAAGTGCCTATGAAAGTTTCATAAGCGGATGGTTTACCTACTTTTCCTTGTTTTACATCGGCAAAGAATTTATTCAAGTCCATTACATACATGTTCCAGTTTTCTTTTTCTTTCCGGCTGACAAACATACGATTCGTTTTATTAGCCAAAAAAGCACTGCCCAAGTTCGGTCCTTCCGTAGCTTGAATAATCTTACCGGTGGCCATTTCAATAAAGTAAATCTGTGTAGGAGTCCATTTACGTTTTTCTCCGTTAGGAAGCGTACTTTCCACCTCTTTGTCATTTCCACGGCTGGAAGACCTGAACAATAAGTATTTGCCATCAGCCGTCCACATGGGATCAGTCTGATAAAGAAAACGGTCATTCTTCATCGTGTCGGTCAACATAGTGATAGTATTGCCGGTCGCACTATCTACATAAGTCCGCATTTCCGATGCAGTGCAGTTTCCAAACTGAGCCAATGCGGCTTTACTAAAAGCTAAAAATAATGTAATAGCTAAAAATGTCTTTCTCATAGCATGTCATTTTTTATCTGATACGACAAATTTATGCATGAGAGAAATTATATCAAATAGAATTTTATCCATTTATATGGTTAATTGTTCACTTTTTAGTTAACTCATAAAAAAAAGTAAGGTAACACCGACAATGCCACCTTACTTTTTTAACGAGTTAATCAAATTTCCTAATTAACCTCATTTCCAAGAACATATTGATATTATCAATTTAATTAATATCCATAATTCTGATAAGCTTTTTTTGCAGCTTCATCCAACAACACACCATTTTCATCTGTCAGCAACTCTATGAAAGTTCTAGAGAATGGTTTCAATGTCATATAATTCTGGAAATTGCCTTTAGCATTTCCTGTTTGACCATTACCACCATTCACATTATCAGAAACATCCCATGAACCTACCGGATAAGTGTTATTAGCCGAATTTGCTCCCATTTGGTTATGCCACTGAATACGCTGAGCTTGAACACCTGCATGGTGAATCACTCCATAGTAGATAAATTCTTCATTGAACTCTCTCGCATATTCATTATATATAAATTCCAGAAAACGTTTTTCCGGAGTATCAGCAACAGGAGTATAATTTTCTAATTTTGATTTTTCGGAAGTTCCATCCCAATATGAAGCATCGACCTTTATTGCATCATAACTATTATTATCTACTTCATACGGCCATTGTTGTGACTCGTTACTTAAATTTTCATGTCCAGGATATAAACGTGCAAGTACTTCATTACGAGTTTCACCAGGTTTAAAGGCTGCACGTCTGCGTAATACATTAATATCTTCAATTGCTTTACCGTATTCTCCCTTACGTCCATAAGCCTCAGCACGCACCAAGTACATTTCAGCAGAACGCATAACCGGAATATCCCGACCTCCACTTTCACTATCCAAAGCACCACGATTAGGATCATCATACTTCATATTTGTAACCTTACCTGTTTTAGAAGTATTCTCCAATCCATAGAAAATTTTACTATCGGCAAACGAATAATCATCATTACCAACAATTTGTGGGCGATAATAATACTTATTGCCATCTTTCACCCATCTGGCAAATACAGGATATGGCTGAGCATTAATAACCTCCACATCAATAGCGGTTTCTTTTGTATTCTCAATCATAGCACGTGAGATATCTCCTGCCACAGCTTTACGACCTCCCCAAGAAGGACGATTATAAGTAGGCAAAATATGTTCATTGAAATAAGCTGCTTGTTCCTCATTCCAAACATACGTTTTATTTCTTTCATCATTGTAAGCATAATAATCTCCATTTGCACTGGGAGTAGAAGCCCCCGAAGTGTTTATGCCTGTCACATATTCCAAACGGAAAGTTTTTTGATAACGAGAGTCATTTAGTTTATCTGTAAATACATCTATACCAAAATCATCATTACAAAAACCTTGATTTGACTTACCGCCATATTCCCACAAACGACTAGGAATACCATACTTGTCACCTGCATAATCACCGACAAAGAAAGTCAAAGCACGTACACCGTAACGATAGTTATCACCACTTTCTGAAAATACTGCGTTCAAAACATTCTCTGTTGTCTTTTCATTCGAGAAATCACCTAGGTCATGGCGGAACAATTCATGATAATCATCTACCAACGGATGAGCATTAATCACCATATTAGCATAATAAATACAAGAATCCAAATCCGCAGCCCCCTCACCTTTATAAAGCATACCCAAATATGACTTTTCATTGCCATTATCTATCGTTCCATCAGCTCTACGACCATATTCAGGAGTACCATACTCTTTACCTTGATAACGATTCAAATAAATCTTAGCCAATAAATGAGCCGCTGCATATTTTGTTGCACGTCCATATTCAGCTTCACTATATTGCTCTGGCAAATGCTCCACCGCATAACGCAAATCACCAATCAGTTCCTTGAACATGACAGATGCAGGAGTACGCGTATATTGATAATTTGAAGGCAAAGAAGTACTACTTTCCGTTGAAAAATAGACATCACCAAAAACTGTATTCAGCAAATAATACACGTAAGCACGATTAAATAACACCTCAGACAAACGTGCTGCTGCAAAAGAAGGGTCAGAAGCATATTTTCCTAAAGCATCCCCTGAACGAATAGCAGTAATAGCCTTATTACAATTATCGATAATCGGATAGCCATTGATCAAAAATCCAGCCTGCTGCTTTGACTGAAATCCCATAAACTGATTAGCCTGATTTCCTATGAGCCCCGAAGGAGACCACTCAGATATTGCAAACTTATTCAATGACGTCGCACCACTTTTCATAGCACAGTCATGACCTGTTTCCAACATATGCAGACCTTCAGTGTACAACAAAGGAAAACGAACCGAATTATATGAACTCACAATCAATTGATCCAAACCTATTTCAGTATTCAAATAGTCCTGTGTTATGGAAGATACCATTTTTTCTTCCAAGAAACTATCAGAACAACTTGCCAATGCAAGTGCAAATGTACCAGCTAATATATATTTTTTCATTTTCTTCATATTATAAAATCAATACTATCAATTAGAAGCCCAATCTTACTCCCAAAACAAGACTGCGAGTAATACAAGTATTATTAGTTTGTCCACCAATATGATTACCTGCATCCCAACCAGTCAAATCATCCGGATTAATACCAGCTTTAACCAATTCTCCACCAAAAAGGAACGGATTCAATACCTGAGCATATACCTGTGCACTGCTTGCACCACACTTCTTCAACCAACTTTGAGGAACTGTATAAGACAAAGCTATATTCTTTATAAGAACCATATTTCCTTTTGTATAATTTCTTACATAGTCATATTTAGTTTCACGAGTTGCAGTAGTAGGCTGAGCAAACTTTGCATCTGTATTAGTTGGTGACCATGTATCTTTTTCAATTCGACGACCAATAGTCTGGGTCAGACCATAATAAGTATTACCAAATCGAAAATAAGTAAAGAAGCTCAAATTCCAGTTCTTATAGGTAAATGAATTATTGATACCGCCTGTCCATTTAGGAGATTTATTATAAATTTTCTTATCATTATCATCAAATTTACCAAATCCATTATCCATATAGGAAACAACTTCACCTGTTTTATTACCTGCAGCATCTTTTATTTCTACAGTCTTTGATCCTTCTGTACCTTGTGGAACTTCAACTAATGGTTGATCCACAATCTTATATTGTCCAGGAAGGAAAGTCAATCCCAAAGAACGATAAACATCCATCAAATGATTATCCTCCTGAGTATTTTGCCAAATGCGGTCATACTGGAAATCATAAAAACTATTCAAAGGCTCACCCACCATCCAAGGACCTGTTGAATCATACGTAGCACCACCGGCCAATTCTTTAATTTTTTCATTATTCAAAGAGAAAGTCCAATCCGTTTGCCATGTGAAGTCTTTTGTTTTAACATTTACAGTTGACAACGAAACTTCAAAACCTCTATTTTCTGTCTTACCTACATTATTCAAGATTTGTGCATAACCGGTAATTACCGGAATCGACTGATTCATCAGCAAATCAGAAGTCTTAGCAATATAATATTCAACACTACCACTAATACGATTCTCCAAGACTCCAAAATCAACACCAACATTTAAAGATGAAGTTTTTTCCCAACCTAAAGAATAGTTAGGCATAATATTAGTCTTTGTACCAATAGTATTCGACGAAACATTGCCCACTCCAAATGGGATGCTAGCATAGGTAGAAGTAACAGAACCTGCTGTTTGATAAGGATTAACAGCAGAGTTACCTGTAACACCATATCCTACACGAAGTTTTAATTGGTTAATCCAATTAATTTGCTGTATCCATTTCTCTTGTTCCATACGCCATGCCAATGCAGCAGAAGGAAAGAAATCCCATTTGTTTCCAGCAGCCAACATAGAAGCGCCATCAAATCGTCCGGTAACAGTCAACAAATATTTATCCATCAATCCATAATTCACACGTGCCATATAAGAAGCTCTTGACCAAGTAGAAAAATTGGAGCCTGGAGCATATTTTGCATTATTCGATGCACCAATATTATACCACAAAGAAGAAGGAAATGTGATTTCATATCCACGCATGTTCAACCCTTCAGTACGATAACGTTCAGCTGATTGCAACAAAGTAATATTTACCGAATGAATATCTTTTATTGTTTTATTGATATACAGCAAGTTTTCCAATGTCCATGACAACTTCTGACTGTGCTCATTATTGGCTACATTAGGAGCCATTGCAGGATTTTTAAAAGGATTAGTATATCCCTCACCATAATAACTACCCACACGGGAGTTACGATATTGAGCGCCTAAATTCGTACGCCATTTTACACCTTTCAAAGGTTCCCAAAATTGTCCAAAATCCAATTCTGCATAAGAAGAGAAGTTCACGCCATAATAACGTGTTTCATTCCAAGCATCATCTATATTTCTCAAAGGATTATGATAAGCCTGATCATCGGCACTTGCAACCTCCAGTATAGAACCATCTTCATTATAAGCCGGTACCCATGGCATCATACCCATAGCCAAACCATAAGAGTCTTTTGCTCCTGTATTACTTGTATTACTTACAATACCATAATTTTTAATAGAATGAGTAGCATTCAATCCCATTCCCACTTTCAACCATTTAGTCGGAATAATTTCACCGTTTATATTGGCTGTATAACGTTTGAAATCTTGGTCTTTCATAGGTACTTTCTGATCCAAATATCCCAATGATACATACAATTTGGAAGTTTCCGTTCCTGCTGAAAGAGAAATCTGATGATTATGAGTAAATGCTGTACGTGTCACCAATTCGCCCCAATCAGTTGTTTCTAATTGTGAAGGATCATAAGAATAAGTTCCATCAGCATTTTGCTGATATACTTTTTCCAATCGTTTATCCATATATGACATATTGTTGGGATTCAGCCATAAAGCTTTATCACGCTCAGGATCAGGGTTGTCACCATATCTACCATTATAAGTACCACCCGTAATAGCTGACTGACGATTATAATCCAACAATTGACCAGAATTCATATAATCAGTTGTTGAATCCAAGAAACCAAAACTAAATGAGCCATCATAATTAATAGTAGTTCTACCCGTTTTACCTTTTTTGGTTGTCACCAAGATAACACCATTAGCACCACGAGAGCCATAAATAGCGGTAGCAGAAGCATCTTTCAAAATTTCCATA
>OHZR01000236.1_pt1 | contig 21971 bp, 20 predicted proteins | sample 1580491 | NCBI WGS metagenome assembly OHZR01 (sample SAMEA3882555, study PRJEB24775) | human gut metagenome | biome: human-associated habitat; feature: intestine environment; material: feces | place: Netherlands | collected 2009/2010 | reverse complement strand
CACCCACTTATGAGCAAGCTCATGTGGGCTTAGACCTTTTGACCCTGGTATCATCAGAATATGTAATATAACGCAGAATGACGAGAAGGATCAGAAAGACAATGAAAACAAAGATCACGGAACTTCTACAAATAGAATATCCCGTTTTCCAGGGCGGTATGGCCTGGGTGGCAGAACATAAGCTGGCGGCAGCGGTATCAAATGCCGGAGGCTTAGGCATCATCGGTGCCGCTTCCGCTCCGCCTGAGGTTGTCCGGGAGGAAATCCGTAAATGCAAAGAACTGACTGACAAACCCTTCGGCGTGAATATCATGCTGCTCAATCCCAATGCGGAGGATGTAGCGAAGATTGTCGTGGAAGAAGGAGTAAAAGCGGTAACGACTGGTGCTGGAAACCCGGGAAAATTCATGGAACTGTGGAAGAATGCCGGAGTGAAAGTCATTCCGGTGGTAGCCAGTGTGGCTATGGCGAAGATGATGGAGCGCGCCGGAGCGGACGCTGTGGTGGCGGAAGGCATGGAAAGCGGTGGACATATCGGTTCCACCACGACCATGGCGCTGGTTCCGCAGGTAGTGGATGCGGTATCTATCCCGGTGATCGCAGCTGGAGGTATCGCCGATGGCAGAGGAATGGCGGCGGCTTTTATGCTGGGAGCGGAAGGTATCCAGATGGGCACCCGGTTCGTCGCATCAAAGGAATCCATCGTCCATGAAAATTATAAGAATCAGATCATCAAGGCAAAGGATATTGATTCTGTAGTGACGGGAATGTCTACCGGACATCCGGTGCGTTCTTTACGTAATCAGATGACCAGGGAGTATCTGAAGCTGGAAAAAGAGAATGCCGATTTCATGGAACTGGAAAAGCTGACACTGGGATCTCTCAGGAAGGCAGTGCAGGACGGAGATACCGTAAACGGAACACTGATGGCGGGACAGATTGCAGGCTTGATCCGCAGAGAACAGACCTGCCGTGAGATTATTGAAGAAACAGTACAGCAGGCGCAGGAGTGCATAGCGGCACAAGGACAGCATAAATAAAATATAGCGACAGGTAACCGCTGACAACAGATTTCGAACAGCGACAGGCGGCGTAGTTATATGGAAAACGGCGCATTATAAAAAATGTGCTGTAACCGAGGAGAACAATAGCATCACATAGTAATTAGGAGAAGACAAAATGAGCAGGATCGCATATTTATTCCCGGGACAGGGCTCCCAGTACATAGGAATGGGCAAGGAGTTCTATGATACTTACCCGGAAGCACAGGCGGTATGGAAGCTGGCAGACAAGGTGCTCCAGAATCTGTATTGGCAGGATAAGCGGGAAGTACAGGCGGAAAGCGGACATCCGTACTCCATGGAACAGCTGACCTTTGAAGAAAATCCTTATATCAACATTACGGAATACACACAGATCGCCATGCTGACCATGGAAGTGGCAATTCTGAAAGTATTGGAGGCAAAAGGACTGAAAGCGGAGATGGCAGCAGGCTTAAGCCTGGGAGAATATGGGGCGCTGGCTGCCGCTGGTGTGATGGAGCTGCCGGATCTGTTCCGGATCATCCGGATGCGTGGTATCTATATGCAGGAGGCCTATCCGGAAGGCGGAGCCATGGCAGCAATATTAGGACTGGACGGAGATACCGTGGCAAAAATCTGCGGACAGACAGCAAAAGAAACCGGCAAAGTCGTCTCGGTGGCAAATTATAACTGCCCGGGGCAGATCGTGATCACCGGAGAGGCAGATGCAGTAGCAGCAGCATCGGAAGCGCTGAAAGAAGCAGGTGCAAAACGCTGTGTACCCTTAAAGGTCAGCGGACCATTCCATTCTGCTTTGCTGAAAACTGCGGGAGAACAGCTGGCAGAAGAATTGAAAAGCGTCAAGCTGTCAACCCCTTGGATTCCTTACGTGTCCAACGTAACAGCGGATTATGTGACAGATGCGTCACAGGTTGCGGAACTGCTGAAACAACAGGTATCCAGTCCCGTTCATTTCACCCAGAGCGTAGAGCGGATGATCGCAGATGGCGTGGACACTTTCATAGAGATCGGCCCGGGGAAGACACTCGGCAGCTTCGTACGGAAAATTGACAGAAATGTCAAAGTATACAATATCGAGAAACCGGAGGATCTGGACCGGGTGATGGAGGAACTGGCATGTTGACAGGAAAAAGTCTGACAGGACAAGTTGCTATTGTCACAGGGGCATCACGGGGCATCGGAAAAGCAGTGGCACAGGCACTGGCAGCAGAAGGCGCCACGGTGATCATTAATTATAACGGCTCTGCAGAAGCAGCGGAAGTGGTGGCGGCGGACATCCGAAGCCAAGGCGGCATGGCGGAGGCTGTGAAATGCAATGTTGCAGATTTTGCAGAGAGTGAAGCCTTTGTAAAGGCAGTAACAGAGGAATACGGCAGAGTTGACATCCTTGTCAATAACGCCGGGATCACACGGGACAATCTGATCGTGCGGATGACGGAAGAAGAATTCAATGCAGTCCTGGATACGAACCTGAAAGGCGCATTTCACATGATCCGGCATCTGACGAAGACCTTTATGAAGCAGAGATATGGGAAAATCATCAATATCTCTTCTGTCAGTGGCATCGTCGGGAATGCAGGGCAGGCTAATTATTCCGCCTCCAAGGCGGGACTGATCGGTCTGACGAAAAGTGTAGCGAGAGAACTGGCATCCCGGAATATCTGTGTGAATGCCGTGGCACCCGGATTTATCCGGACAGATATGACAGATAAGCTTCCGGAGGCGGTACAGGATAATGCGGTTGGACAGATCCCGCTTAAGAAAATGGGAAGACCGGAGGATGTCGCACAGGCGGTTCTGTTCCTGGCAGGAGATGCCTCGGACTATATTACCGGCCAGGTGCTGTGCGTGGACGGCGGTATGGCAATGTAAAAAATACCTCCGGCAACAGTAAAGCAGAATAGAAAATATGTCCGCTAACAGTACAGCAGGATAGAAAATAAGTCAGGATGCGAGGGAGTATATCTGTATGGGTAAAAATAGAAGAGTTGTAGTAACAGGCATGGGAGCCATCACTCCGATTGGCAACAGCGTAGAGGAATTCTGGAATGGTATCAAAGAGGGCAAGACCGGATTCGGTCCTATCACCTATTTTAATACTGCAGATTATCGCTGTAAGCTGGCGGCGGAAGTGAAGGATTTTGATCCCGCACAATATATGGACAAAAAATCCGCCCGCAGAATGGAGCAGTTCTGCCAGTTTGCTGTGGCGGCTGCCGGACAGGCCATCTCGGATGCGGGTCTTACTATGGAACAGGAAGATCCTTATATGGTGGGCTGCAGTGTGGGAAGCGGCATCGGAAGTTTACAGGCCATGGAGCGGGAATATGACCGCCTGAAGGAAAAAGGCCCCGGCAGGGTAGGCCCCATGCTGGTGCCTCTGATGATCTCCAATATGGCAGCAGGCAATGTCAGTATTGCCTATGGGCTGAAGGGCAAGAGCCTGAATGTGGTTACTGCCTGCGCAACCGGTACACATTCCATCGGAGAAGCATACCGTACAATCCAGTACGGTGATGCGGATGTAATGATAGCGGGAGGAACGGAAAGCTCCATTACCCCCATCGGAATTGCCGGATTTTCAGCACTGACAGCGCTGTCATTTAGTGAGGATCCGGAACGGGCATCCATTCCTTTTGACAAGGAGAGAAACGGCTTCGTCATGGGAGAGGGTTCCGCTATCGTGGTACTGGAAGAGCTGGAGCATGCAAAGAGGCGCGGGGCGAAGATCTATGCGGAACTGACCGGCTACGGCTGTTCTTCGGATGCTTATCATATTACATCCCCTGCGGAGGATGGCAGCGGAGCAGCCACCGCCATGCTGAATGCCTTAAAAGACGGCGGGGTGGCACCGGAAGAGCTTACCTATATCAATGCCCATGGAACCAGCACCCATCATAATGACCTGTTCGAGACCAGAGCGATCAAGCTGGCATTTGGAGAACATGCGTATGACCTGAAGATCAATTCCACCAAATCCATGGTGGGACATCTTTTAGGAGCGGCAGGAGCAGTGGAGTTTGTCACCTGCGTAAAAGAAATTCAGGAAGGCTATATCCACCGCACCGTGGGACTGCGTGAGACGGAGGAGGAACTTGACCTGAATTATTGCCGGGACAGCTACAAAGAAGAGGTGCCTTATGCATTGACCAATTCGTTGGGCTTCGGCGGACATAATGCCAGTCTGCTGTTGAAGAAGTACATAGAATAACCGCAGCAGATGTTCAAGACACAGGATAGAAGGCAGAGCATCAACGAGGACGATTGCACAATGCGAGGAAGTAGTTGATACGACAGCATTCGCGGAACGGAGGAACAATGTCAGTTTATAATACACAGGAAATCATGGAGATTCTGCCCCACAGACATCCATTTCTGCTGATCGATACTATCGAGGAGCTGGAGCCCGGTGTGCGGGCAGTGGGACGAAAAAATGTGACCTTTAACGAACCGTATTTTGCCGGGCATTTTCCGGGGAACCCGGTGATGCCGGGCGTGTTGATCATGGAAGCACTGGCACAGACAGGGGCTGTAGCAATTCTGTCTCTGCCGGAGCATCGTGGCAAGACCGCTTATTTTGCCGGGATCGATAAGGCAAAATTCAAGCAGATGGTGCGCCCCGGAGACACCTTGGAGCTGGAGACCACCATTATCCGCAGTAAGGGACCGGTGGGTGTCGGGGAAGCGATCGCCACGGTAAACGGAAAACTGGCAGCGAAGGCAGAGCTTACCTTTGCGTTGAAATAAAAATAGTCTGCGGAAGTGATTTCTTATGGGTGGGACAGAGAGATAAGAGTGACGCAGAATAAGAGGTGCAGGTATGGGAAGTGTAGATACAGAAACAGAGATCAAATGCCCGAAATGTAAGAAAATGATAAACAGAGACCGGGCAGCGAAAAATAAATATGTCTGCTATGAGTGTGGTTATTATTTCCGGGTTAAGACCCACAACCGGATCCGCATGGTGGCAGACCGGAAAAGCTTTCAGCCCTGGTTCGAGGAGATAGAAGAGAGCAATCCACTGAAATATGAGGGCTATGAAGAAAAGCTGTCGGAGGCCAGGGAAAAATCCGGCGTAAAAGAAGCTGTGACCGTAGGTGAATGCGAGATCTACGGGGAAAAGGCTGTGATCGGCATCTGCGAATCCAAATTTATGATGGGCAGTATGGGGCATGTGGTCGGCGAGAAAGTCACCCAGGCAATTGAAAAGGCGACAGAATTGCGGCTGCCTGTATTTTTGTTCTGCTGTTCCGGCGGTGCGAGAATGCAGGAGGGAATCGTGTCACTGATGCAGATGGCAAAAACCTCCGCAGCGATCAAACGACATGGAGAAGCAGGACTTCTCTATGCGACTATTTTGACAGATCCCACCACAGGTGGTGTGACGGCCAGTTTTGCCATGCTGGGAGATGTGATCATGGCGGAACCGGGAGCCTTGATCGGCTTCGCAGGACCGAGAGTTATTAAGCAGACTCTGGGACAGCGCCTCCCTGATGGCTTCCAGACAGCGGAATTTTTGCAGGAGCATGGTTTTGTGGACGGTATCGTCCGCCGGGAGAATCTGAAGAAGACCTTATATTTCCTGATCACGACGCATCGGTGCAGTGAGGGGAATTATGCGGATTTTAAGAAAAATTTTGACTTCCATTTTGAACCTACGGAGATCGTGAAGGAACGGTCAATACTGACACTCCCCAGAACGGCATGGGAAAAGGTCAAGACCGTCCGGAGAGTGGACAGACCGGCAGCAACCGACTATATTCCCTACATTTTCGATTATGTAGTGGAGGCTCACGGAGACCGTTATTATGGGGATGATAAAGCACTGGTAGGTGCAGTGGCATTCCTGGACGGGCAGCCGGTGACAGTGCTGGCAGATGTGAAGGGCAAGGATTTTGCGGAGTGTGCCAGACGCAATTACGGCATGCCCATGCCGGAGGGGTATCGTAAGGCACTGCGCCTGATGAAGCAGGCGGAGAAATTCAACAGACCCATTATCAGCTTTGTGAATACGCCGGGAGCCTTCTGCGGCGTGGAGGCAGAGGAGAGAGGACAGGGCGAGGCTATTGCCCGGAACCTGCTGGAGATGTCGGCCCTGAAGGTACCGGTATTGTGCATCCTTATTGGAGAAGGCGGCAGCGGCGGAGCATTGGCTACGGCGGTAGGCAATGAGGTATGGATGATGGAAAATGCCACATACTCGATCCTGTCTCCCGAAGGCTTTGCTTCTATATTATGGAAGGATGCTGACCGTGCCAGAGAAGCCAGTGAAGTCATGAATATTACATCCGAGGACCTGAAACGCCTCGGAGTGATCGAGAGGATTGTACCGGAATACGGCGGGGCAGACCAAAGCACCGTGGAAGCCATCGGCGGGTATCTCAAGGAACATATCAAGGAATTCCTGCAAAAATATACCGGCATGACCAGTGAACAGATCGCAGAGGAACGTTATGAAAGGTTCCGCAAGTATTAAAGCGGTAATGAGAGGTGATGTGGGATGAAGCACGGAAAAATGATCCTGGGGGAATTACATGCAGATATTCCCGTGATCCAGGGAGGCATGGGTGTGGGAATCAGCCTGTCCGGTCTGGCGGGAGCAGTGGCAGCTGCCGGTGGGATCGGCATTATTTCTACTGCCCAGATCGGTTTCCGGGAGCCGGATTTTGACAGAGATCCCATCGCCTGTAATCTGCGTACTATCGGAAAAGAAATAGAAAAAGCAAGACAGACCGCAAGAGGCGGTATCGTCGGTGTCAACATCATGGTGGCAACGCAGCGTTACGAGGATTATGTCAGGGCAGCAGTGCTGGCAGGTACCGACTGCATTATCTCCGGTGCCGGACTGCCGCTGGATCTGCCCGGAGTCGTGGCAGAGACGGAAAACGGAATGCCCGGGCGCAGCCACCGGACGATGCTGGCTCCGATCGTGTCGAGCACCCGTGCCCTGTCGGTCGTCACGAAATACTGGATGAAAAAATACGACAGAAAGCCGGACTTTCTCGTGGCAGAGGGACCGTTGGCAGGAGGACATCTGGGATTTAAGCGGGAAGAACTGGATGCTTACACACCGGAGAACTATGAGAGAGAACTTACGGCAATGATCCGGCAGGCAGCAGAACTGGAAATTCCACTGATTGCAGCAGGCGGTATTTATGACCGGAGGGATCTGGAGCATTGCCTGTACCTCGGGGCTGCAGGGGTACAGATGGGAACCCGTTTCGTGACCACAGAGGAATGTGATGCGGCGGAGGCATACAAGCAGGCATATCTCAGCGCACGGAAAGAAGACATTGTCATTGTGAAAAGCCCGGTGGGAATGCCGGGCAGAGCTATACAGAATGCTTTTCTGGAAAAGGTGGCGGCCGGGGAACGGTTTATGAGCGGATGCAGACATTGCATTAAGACCTGCGATCCGAAGACAGCACCGTATTGCATCACCAGAGCATTGATCAATGCGGCAATGGGAGATGTGGATAACGGACTGCTGTTCTGCGGCAGCAATGCCTGGCGGGCGCAGAAAATAGAAAGAACAGTGGATATCATGGAGGAAATGGCGTGAGGACCATAAGAATCACCGGAACCGGAAGTGCACTTCCGGGAAGGATCGTTACAAATAAAGAATTGGAGCAGCTAGTGGAGACATCGGATGAATGGATCCGGGAGAGAACCGGTATTGCGGAACGTCATGTGTCTGTGGGGGAGACGGTTGTGACACTTGCGTCAGAAGCGGCCCGCAAAGCATTGGAACGGGCAGGAAAAACTGCAGAAGAAATCGATCTGATTCTGGTAGCAAGCTGTTCTCCGGAGCAGTATCTGCCCTGTTGCGCTTGCCAGGTACAGGCGGCCATCGGTGCGGTGAATGCATTGGCTTTCGATGTGAATGCGGCCTGCTCCGGATTTTTATTTGCCCTGAATACTGCGGATGCCTATCTGCGGACGGGACTTGCGGAAAATGCGCTGGTTATCGGCAGCGAAGTGTTGTCCAAGCTGGTGGACTGGACGGACCGGGGCAGCTGCATCCTGTTCGGAGACGGCGCCGGGGCGGTAGTTGTGGAGAGATGCAGGACGGAGTCTCGGGCGGTGGAATACGGTAACGCTTTGCCGGCGGCGGAGGAGAAACGGATACCAGCAGCAGGCATTCTGGGCCGGGCACTGCACTCCGACGGCACCGGTGGCGGAGTCCTGCAATGCGGAGCAAGAGAACTGACAACCCCATATGCAAGGACTTCAGCGGCAAAAACGGACCAAAACCAGCCGACGGACGGCAGGGAACATTATATTCAGATGGACGGACAGGAAGTGTACCGGTTCGCCACCAGACGGGTGCCACAGTGCATCGAGGAAGCACTGTCAGATGCCGGACTTACTGTGCCGGATATTGACCTGTTCGTACTGCATCAGGCCAACGCACGGATCATTGATGCGGTGGCGAAAAGACTGCATGCAGACAGAGACAAATTCCCCACCAATCTGGAAAGGGTCGGAAATATGTCCTCTGCCTCCATCCCGGTGCTTCTGGATGAACTGAACAGGCAGAGAAAGCTGCACCGCGGCGACCGCATCGTTCTGGCGGGATTCGGAGCCGGACTTACGATTGGGGCTTGCGTGATGACCTGGTAGACGGTATACTGATAACGACTAAGGACACGACAACGGCATGGACGCGGTCCGGTAGACAGGAAGCCTGCGGCCCGGGAGTATTGCCGGTATACCAGAGAGACATTTATTGGGAAAACTATGGAGAAGAGCAACAACCGGGTACTGAATGAACTGTTGGTGAACCTGTTCCATAACGTGATGGATGCAGAGGCAAAGGCGGTCATAACAGAAGAATTCAAGGATATTACAAATAATGACATACACATTCTGGAGGCTATCGGCATCGAGGAACCAAAGAGTATGTCCCGTATCGCCGGGGAACTCCACGTTACCGTGGGTACCCTGACCACGAATATGAACAGTCTGGAGAGAAAAGGATATCTCACCCGCAACCGCAGCACCAGAGATAAACGTGTAGTGCTGGTGACCCTGACAGAGAAGGGGAGAAAAGCTTTTTTCCATCACAGAGATTTCCACAGGAAAATGATCCATACGATCATTCGGGATCTGGACGAGGAAGAAATGAAGACATTGATCAAATGTCTGGGAAAACTGGATATATTTTTCAGAGAAGGCAACGAGGAGTGACCGGAGAGATCTGGTGGCTCCTTTTTTGTGTTTACGATGAGCCAGCCTGCTCGATTTTGCGGTGGGCGCACTTGTTTGACAAAATTTTATAAAAATATGAGACGAATCGTATGGAAAATATTGACGATGCCTTTGCTTTTTCGGTATAATAAATGATACGGAAAGTATAAAAACAAGATTGGGATTTTACATCTGCAAAGGGTTGGGAAATATTTGAAATTTTGCAGGATATAGAAAGGCATGAGGGTTATGAAGAAAAGTACAAAAGCATGGAGCATGAAGATGAGGCTGGCCCTGCTGGCCCTGGCGGCACTGGTGTGGATCGCCGTGCCGGTGAGTGCGAGAGCGGAAGGGAAAACAGATACCTGGGATGGTACAACGATTGCAGATAAGTTTGCCGCAGGAGATGGTACACAAGGTAATCCATTTCAAATTGAGACAGCAGCACAGCTTGCGTATTTTGCAAAAACTGTGAATGAAGGAGAGGCTTATTTGCATAAATACATTGTGTTGACTGCGGATATTGATTTGGCTAATAAGGAATGGACACCAATAGGAAACTATAGTAATCCTTTTAAAGGGAATTTTAACGGCGATAATCATACTGTGACGGGAATGCAGATAAGTGGTGAATTAGATCGTGTCGGCTTGTTTGGAGAATGCATAAAATTTAATGTTAATAGTGCCATAAAAAATATTACGGTTAAAGATTCTGGTATTTGTGGAATAAACTTTGTTGGGGCTATCGTGGGATACGCAGAAGGAATAAATATTGAGAACTGTCGGAGTATTGGAAATACAATAAACGGCAAAACAGATGTTGGCGGTATTTGCGGTAAGATTGGAGGATATTCGGTTGGTAAAGTCTCGCAATGTTACAATAGTAGTAAGGTAACAGGGCGAGTGAGAGTTGGTGGTATTGCCGGGATGGGTGGTATTGCTGAGAATTGCCTGAATACCGGTGAGATAATGATTATAGATAAAGCTTATCAAAGTGCCTGTGGTGGAATATTTGGCATCTTTGATGATACCACTGCGTCTGCGAGTATTACTGCATGTGTAAATCTGGGGAAAGTCAGTGGGGGAGAATCTTTTGGCGGGATTGTAGGAAGAACTGACTCTGAAAGTACGGGGCATATTTCAAATTGTTATTATAATATGGATGCAATTACCGGAGGCTTTGACGCTGGAACAGCACTAACGGCAGGGCAGCTTTGCGGTGCACTTCCGGAGGGCTTGGATTCTACAAGCTGGAAAGAGGGCAGTGTCGATACCAGCACTGCAAAGGCTACACAGGGCAGATTCGGTACAGCCACAGGGACTTACATCAATCTGACAAAGGTGGCAGATATCAAAGAGACGAAGACTGCTTCCGTACCGGTTTACAACTATGTTACAACGAATGGCGACGACTGGGATATCTATACCCTGATCACCACGGCGGAGGAATTCGCAGCCATCGGACAGGATACGGCAAACTGTAACGAAAACTATGTATTAAAAAACAATATTGATGTGAGCCGAGTGGAACTCAGATCTATTGGAGATCCCGGAACTCCATACATAGGAAAATTCAGTGGAGACGGACATACGATAAGCCATGTGGATATGACAAAAGAAAATGATGTTTATAGTTCTGGTTTGTTTGCCCAGATTGGCTACACGCAAAACCAGCTCAGCGAAAGCGGTAAGGTAATGCTGTTGGCTGCCAACGGAGACATTGTTTCGAGTTATTGTGAAACAGGAGGAATTTGTGGAAATTTGTCTGCGGGCGAAATTTATGGCTGCTCCTTTACCGGAACGGTAAAAGGGTCTATGGTAGGCGGAATCAGCGGCGTGGGTGGACAATACACTATGATTTCCCAGTGCTTTTTTGAAGGAGACGTGCAGGGAAAGGATTCTGCGGCAGGAATCTGTGGTATGGGCGGAACTATTGACCATTGCATTAGCATAGGAAATGTCAAAGGGAATGGAGAACTTGCGGGAATATCAAATAGTGGTGATCCCAACCCGGAGAAGTGTTATTTCAATAAAGATATTTGTAACGTAAAAGATGACTGTGATTTGGGACATTCTACCCTGCAACTGACCTCTTCCAGCTTTTTCAAAGAACTCAAAGACAATGGCTTTGATCCGGCCATCTGGACGAAGAAAGCCAACGACAAAGAGAATGGCATAGCCTACTATCCTTCGCTTGGGGAAAATAATGCAGTTGGTGTGAAGTACACCACCGGTCTGCAGTTTGAGAGAGCAGATGACGTTACGCCCACCTATGGACAGGATATAACTTTTAATGTAAAGGCACTGGTAAACTTTGTGGCGGACGTACAGACCATCTCTGCGGAAGATACGGATGGTAGCTTTGAGATCCGGATCGGGGATACTGCGGTGGTAAGCGCAGCGCAGATCCAAAACGGCATCGCAACTTACAAGGCGCGGACTGCAGGTAAGACCACGTTTACCCTCGTCTACAAAGGAAATGACAATTCTTTCTTCTCTGAGAAGACGAAGAATCTGATCGTTGACATCGCCCCGGCAGCACTTGCGGCAGAGGGTGATGGCATCGCCAGAGGAGCCTATGGCAATAAGCTGAGAGAACTCAAAGTGACAAGACTGACGGCAAAACTGGGAACCGAGCCCATCGACGGAACTTGGCAGATCCAGAGCGATGATGACAAGGTTCCTTATGTTGGCGATAGTGAGACCTACACGGCAACGTTTATTCCTACGGAGCATCCGGAATACTATCAGACGCTGACGGCACAGGTAAAATTGGAAATCAGTAAAGCAATTGCTCCGAAGATTCAAGACTTGGATCTCAAATACAGTTGGGCGGCCAAAGGAGAGAAGGCGGTGCAGATACCGGGGTTGCCCGAGGATATGGGAGAGACAACGATGGAAGTTATCATGCGGGCTGATTCCAGGAGCGTTTTGGCAGCAGATTCTGACATCAAATATTCCGAGGGAAAATTGCTATTCACTCTGGGTGAAAACACCATGGATGATATTGGCGAGAATGCGATAGTAAGTGTTCAGTTACGGTCAAAAAATTATGAAGATATTAAGTTTGGCATAACTATCACCCGCACCGCAAAAGCAGACCGCGAGGATACCCCGGATCCGGATGCCTTTGACATGACCTTTACCGTCAGCGGCAATGATCTGGCGGCGCAGATCACCACAGATCGCACTGACGTGGAGTTCAGCTTCGATGGAACGGACTGGGGGCAGACCAAATCCGCCGGAGTCGGTCACAACGAGAAGGTGACTGCACGGATCCGCTATGCGGAAACTGATGATTATAACGCAAGCCCCGCCGTATCGAAGACATAGAACTCCGGTCACGGCCCGCTGAACCGCCACGACCGGGTGGAACCCACCTGTCAGGCAGAGGGCAGCATCGAATACTGGACCTGCGACGTCTGCGGACTGTATTTTGCATCCGCGGACGGAAGCAAGAGCATAACAGCGACAGAAATCGTTCTTCCGAAGACGGATCATAGCTGGGCAGAAGGATATCTGTCCGATATGACCGGACACTGGCATAAGTGTGGTGTCTGTGGAATCACCAGCAATACGGAAAAGCATTCATCCGGTGGCGCGGCCACCACAGAACGGGCGGAGATCTGTACCGTCTGCGGTTATGAGATCGCACCGAAGAAGCCTGCTGCCAGTAACGACGATGACGATGATGACGACGATGACAGCAGTCAGGCGTCCAATACGGACCAGAAGGCCACGGGCGCGGCAACACCTCCCGCAGCCACGGCAACGCCTGCCACACCCGGTGTGGTAAAGCCTTCTGTAATTCCCGTGCCCCCGACAACACCCGCTGCGGACGAAAACAGTAAGGAAGATGCGGCAAAGCCCTCCGGGGAGGCACAGGACACGCAGGAATCGAGTGGAGAAGCACCGCAGGAGGAGCGGATAGATTCCATGACCACCCAGACTTCCGACTCTCAGGAATCCGGCACAGAGCAGATAACGGAGACCTCCGGTAAGGGAACGAACGCAGGCCGCGTGGCGGCAGCGGCAGCAGCCGGAGCCGTAGTGGTCGGCGGTGGCGGCGCAGCTGTCTACGTGACCATGATCAAAGGAAAGTTTAAATTCAAATAACGTATGATAAGATGATAAGCGAACCTCAGAGGCCCGGTGCTTCTGAGGTTTGTTTTGCCATAGGGGAGAAATCTGCCGGAAATTACAACAAACTATTTTCAGATGAAAATAAATGTATTAAAATAGAAATAAGTATTGGCAGAACGAAGACAGTTTTGCATAGTTACAGCAAACGCAAGAGAAAATAATGAAATATAGAAAACGGAGGATCCTACGATGAAGAGAATCGGAATGTTAACGAGCGGTGGTGACTGTCAGGCATTGAACGCAGCCATGAGAGGCGTGGTGAAGACCCTGGCGAACGGCAAGGAAGAGGTTGAAATCTATGGTTTTCTGGACGGTTACAGAGGACTGATTTACGGTAATTTCCGCATGCTGACAGACAAGGATTTCTCCGGCATCCTTACCAAGGGCGGCACGATCCTGGGAACCTCCCGGACCCCGTTCAAGACGATCCAGGATCCGGATCCCAACGGGCTGAACAAAGTGGAAGCCATGAAGCAGAACTATTACAAGCTGCAGTTGGACTGCCTTGTAATTCTCGGTGGTAACGGCACCCACAAGACTGCGAACCTGCTGCGCAAGGAAGGACTGAATATCGTGACCCTGCCCAAGACCATCGACAATGACCTGTGGGGTACTGATATGACCTTCGGTTTCCAGAGCGCAGTAGATATTGCTACGGATGCCATCGACTGCATCCATACCACAGCAGCTTCTCACGGCAGAGTATTTATCGTGGAAGTTATGGGACATAAAGTAGGGTGGCTGACCCTGAATGCCGGAATGGCAGGCGGTGCGGACATCATCCTGCTCCCGGAGATCCCTTATGATATCGATAAGGTGATCGAGAAGATCGAAGACAGGGACAAAAAGGGCTGCCGTTTTACCATTATCGCTGTGGCTGAGGGTGCGATTTCCAAGGAAGATGCTGCCCTGACCAAAAAAGATTACAAGAAAAAGATGGAAAAATATCCGTTCCCTTCCGTATCTTACGAAGTGGCTGCACAGATCCAGGAGAAGACCGGCAGAGAAGTACGTGTCACCGTACCCGGCCATATGCAGAGAGGCGGAAGCCCCTGCCCTTATGACAGAGTATTCGCCAGCCGTCTGGGCTCCGAGGCAGGTAAGCTGATCCTGGACAACCAGTACGGCTTCATGGTAGGCTATAAGAACCGTGAGATCGTAAGAGTTCCGTTAGAGGATGTAGCGGGCAAGTTAAAGACCGTGGATCCCGATGCTACCATCGTACAGGAAGCGAAGCTGCTGGGCATCTGCTTCGGCGATTAAGACAGAAAATTAATGAGTAACTATTTTCGACAAGCATCTGCTAATATTTGATGGCTCTGAATAGTTACAAGGAAGAGAGAAAAAACATGTCATATACAGCACTATACCGGAAATTCCGCCCGGACGCTTTTTCCGATGTCAAGGGTCAGGATCATATCGTGACGACATTGAAGAATCAGCTGCGGGCGAACCGGATCGGCCATGCGTACCTGTTTACCGGAACAAGAGGTACCGGTAAGACCACGGTGGCCAAGATTTTTGCGAAAACAGTGAACTGCGAACACCCCACAGAGGACGGCCCCTGTGGGGAATGCCGTATTTGTAAGGCAATCGCAGCAGGAGCCAGCATGAATGTCATCGAGATCGATGCGGCTTCCAATAACGGTGTGGACAATATCCGTGAGATCATCGACGAGGTATCCTATTCTCCCGCGGAGGGAAAATACAAGGTCTACATCATCGACGAGGTGCATATGCTCTCCCCCGGAGCTTTCAACGCATTGTTAAAAACGCTGGAAGAGCCGCCCTCTTATGTTATTTTTATTCTGGCGACCACAGAGGTGCACAAGATCCCCATTACGATCCTGTCCCGCTGCCAGAGATATGATTTTAAACGAATCTCCATTGATACCATCACGGATCGCATGAAGGAACTGATGGACACGGAGCAGGTACAGGTGGAGGACAGAGCTCTGCGCTACATTGCCAAGGTGGCAGACGGCTCCATGCGTGATGCCTTGAGCCTGTTGGATCAGTGTATTGCCTTCCATCTGGGCAAAGAACTGACCTACGATATGACCCTGGATGTGCTGGGGGCAGTGGATACGGAAGTGTTCAGCAGGTTGCTGCGCTTCGTTATGGACCGGAATGTGTTAGGCTGCATTGAACTGTTGGAAGAGATCGTCATGCAGGGCAGGGAGCTGGTACAGTTTGTCACGGACTTTACCTGGTATCTGCGGAATCTGATGTTGGTACAGACAGCGGATAATCTGGAGGATGTCATAGACATGTCTACGGACAATCTGGCGAATCTGAAGGAAGAAGCTTCCATGCTGTCCATGGACCAGATCATCCGCTATATTCATATTTTCTCCGAACTGTCCGGCCAGATCCGCTATGCGGCACAGAAACGTATTCTGGTAGAGATCGCGCTGATCAAGCTGTGCAAGCCGGAGATGGAGACGGATCAGGAGGCGGTCCTGGATAGAATCCGCCAGGTGGAGGAAAAGGTCGAGAACGGTATTGTAGTCACGGCGGCCCAGATGCCTGCCGGAGCTCCCGGAGCACAGGGAGTGCCGCAGGCCGGTGTGGCAAAGCCGAAGCCACAGTTGCCGAAGGCGGTCCCCGAGGATATCCAGGAGATCGTACGGAAATGGCCGGCCATCGTGGGAAATGCCGAGAATCCCATGAAGATGTATCTGAAAAACGCCCGATTAAGTCTGGGTGGAGACAACAAGCTCATGGTGGTGTTGGAGGACGGACTGGCTTCCGATTATTTCAAAGGAGAAGCTCACGAGCAGAACAAGCAGCAGCTGGAAATGCTGTTGTCCGATTTTTCCAGCAAAGAGATTGAAGTGACGATCCAGACGGTGGAAAGCAGCAGAGAATTCGAAGACAACTATGTGGATCTCAGTAAGGTCATCAACATGGAGATCGATGAGGAAGAGTGATCCTGCGTGAATTTGGGATTGCGGCAGACTTGCAGATAAGGTAAGATAGAATAATAACTCAACCATATATGAGCACGTAGGACAATAGTCCGAAATGCGAATATATGTTATGATTTCGAAAGTGCGCAGCACGGAGAAATCAATTATAAATAATATGGAGGAAACAGCAACATGGCAAAAAGAGGTGGATTTCCCGGAGGCGCAATGCCCGGAAATATGAATAATCTGATGAAGCAGGCACAGAGAATGCAGCGTCAGATGGAAGAAGGACAGAAGGAACTGGAGACCAAGGAGTTCTCCGCATCCGCAGGTGGAGGAGCTGTGGAAGTGACCATCAACGGTAAAAAAGAGATCACATCCATCAAGCTGGCAGAGGAGATCGTGGATCCCGAGGATATCGAGACTCTGCAGGATGCTATCGTGGCAGCAGCCAACGAAGCACTGCGCAAGGCGGATGAAGCCAATGCAGAACTTATGGGCAAAATGACCGGAGGATTAGGAGGATTTCCTTTCTAATGGAACTCTACAGCGGACAGATCAATAAATTAATAGAAGAACTGGCAGCCCTTCCGGGGATTGGCAGTAAGTCCGCACAACGACTGGCTTTTCACCTGATCAATATGCCGAAGGACCGTGTGGACAGACTGGCAAACGTCATGATCGAAGCCAGAGCCAATGTCCGCTATTGCAAGGAATGCTATACTCTGACGGATAAGGAACTCTGCCCGGTGTGTGCGAATCCCAGACGGGATCATCGTACCATTATGGTGGTGGAGAACACCAGAGATCTGGCGGCTTATGAGAAGACCGGCAAATATGAGGGCGTGTACCATGTACTGCATGGTGCCATTTCCCCGATGCTGGGTGTGGGACCCGGTGACATCAAGCTGAAGGAACTGATGGAACGTCTGCAGGGTGATGTGGAGGAGGTCATTATCGCAACCAATTCCAGCCTGGAAGGTGAGACCACGGCAATGTATATCAGCAAGCTTATCAAGCCCACAGGAATCAAGGTGACCAGAATTGCCAGTGGTGTCCCTGTAGGAGGAGATCTGGAATATATTGATGAGGTAACATTACTCCGTGCCTTAGAGGGCAGAGTGGAATTATAGTTAAAAGAGGGAGGACAAGACAATGGCAGTAATAAAAAGTTTATTTGGGAAAAGTGCGGAAGGAAAAGAGATATCTCTGTATACCCTGAGTAATGATCAAGGGATGAAAGCAGAGATAACGGATCTGGGCGCTACTCTGGTGCGCGTACTGGTACCGGATGCCACGGGCAAGGCGGACGACCTGGTGCTGGGATTTGACAATGGTGAGAGCTATTACGGCAACGACAGCTTTTTCGGCACGGTGATCGGCCCCTGTGCGAACCGTACCGGCGGTGCAGAGTATACGCTGGATGGCGTTACTTATCAGCTGGACAAAAATGACGGTGCCAACAATTTACATACTCATAAGCAGCTGGGCTTCCATAAGAGACTCTGGGATGCGGAGATGGGAGAGAACAGCGTGACATTTTCTCTGGAGGATGAGGATGGACATCTGGGATTCCCCGGCAATAAGAAGGTATCCGTAACCTACTCTCTGAGTGAAGAGAATGAGCTGACTCTGCATTACCATGCTTCCAGTGACAAGAAGACCATTATCAACCTGACCAACCATTCCTATTTCAATCTGGACGGTCACGGTGCAGGCAGCATTGAAGAGCATGAACTGTGGCTGAGAGCCTCTCACTTTACTCCGGTGGCAGCAGGATCGATCCCTACCGGTGAGATTCGTGCGGTAGCAGGCACACCCATGGATTTTACACAGCCCAAGAAGATCGGCAGAGACATCCGGGAAGATTATGAACAGTTACTCCTGACCGGAGGCTATGACCATAATTTCGTGATCGATGGATGGAACGATGACGGTACATTACGGCATATTGCCACAGTAAAAGGCCCGAAGAGCGGCAGAGTAATGAAGGCATACACCACCCTGCCAGGAGTGCAGTTTTATGCAGGCAATTTTATTGATGTACAGCCCGGAAAAGATGGGGTGACCTACGGCAACCGCTGCGGTTTTGCATTGGAGACCCAGTATTTCCCGGATACCATTCATCATGAGAATTTCCCCTCCTATGTATTTGGCGGGGAGAACGGCAGAGAATACGATTCTGTTACCGTATATAAGTTTGAAGCATAGCTAAGAATACATAGAATATGGTGCAAACTTTGTCGAACTGTTTTTGAAGAGGTGCGACAAAGAACGCTAAAATACCTCCTGTGCGGATGCTATAGTTAGTGATAACTGATAGAAACGGCATGGGAGGTGTTTTTTGTATGGAATTACCGAAGAACATAACGCAGATCGGAGAGGCGGACAAGCACTGCAGAATCTATGTGGAAGATTATGTGGTATCTTACATAAAACAAATGAATGGAATGGCACAGAACAAGGATATTGCCATAGCATTATACGGCAGGAAGACAGCAGAGGACGGTGTGGCATATCTATTCGCCTATGGCTCCGCAAAGCTGAATTTCCTGCAGAAGCCGGTGCGGCACCTGTCCCAGGCACAGGAACAGGAGATTGAGAAGCTGCGGAGAAAGTATTTTTCGGAAATGACCTTTTTAGGCTACCAGATACTGAATGGCGAGATGGTGGAAGGCTTCCAGATCTGCGAACAGGAGATCTGCCGTTATGTGTCGGGGTATGCGCAGTTCTATGAGAAGAATGACAGTATGCTGGCATATATGCTGGAGAACCGGGGCGAAGAGGCGGCACCGGAGAAGGTGGATCAGGAAAAATACGAAGTGGTGAAGAAACGGCAGGAGGAACGCAGACAGAGACAGGAGAGCGGAAATGCCTTCCGTGCCGCCGGACATACGGAGAATGCGCCTGTGGAATATCGCAGAGCGGTAGAGAACAGACGCAGGGAACCGGATAATATTATACCCATGCCAACGACCGGACTGCGTCGGATGAAAATGGCGGCTGCCGGTGTCTTTGTTCTGCTCTGCGTGATGGCATTGGCATTGATGCGGCAGGAAAGCACCGGAGAATCCCTGGGGGAGACAGCCAGGCAGGCCATGAGCAACCTGATGGAGCAGAAACTGCCGGATGCGGTGGAGGAACAGAGCCAGATCAGCACGCTGGTGGCGGAGGACAAGCTGGAGGATGCTCTGCGACAGGAAAATGCTGCGGCGGGAAATACTACTGGGGCTGCAGCAGAGACAGCGATGCCGGAAGGCACGGAAAATGCATCAATGGATGGAACGGGAAACAGTGCTGTAGATCCGACGGAAGAAAATACGGGCAGTGTAGCGGATGGAACCTCTGCGGACAGCAATGTCACAAAAAATACGACAGATGTGACGGAGGCAACAGAACAGAACACGACACAGGAAACAACACAGGATGTGACACAGACTGCAGAATCTGCAGTGGCAGAGACTCCTACAGTGGAGGCGGTTGCTCAACCCACACATTATACTATCCGGAGAGGGGACACACTGATCGGTATTTCTCTGCGGAACTACGGCAGCAACAGTAAAGTATCTGAGATCTGTTCCCTGAACGGTATTGCTGACCCCGATGATATCAAGATCGGTCAGGAAATCCTTCTCCCGTAAAAAACTTATTTTCAAAAAGGGGAAGTGTGTTATACTGTAACTACATGAGCAAAAAGCAGACTGCGCCGCAGTAATTTTGCGAATGCGATTCTTAATAGTTACGATAATACATAAGGAAACAGATACATGGCAGCAGATATCAAGAATTATCTGAAGGAAAAAGAAAAGCGGCAAAAGAGTCAGGATGACTATAAGAAAAAGATCCGTAAACACCGGCTGAAAATCGTGTACCGGGTGCTGTTGGTGGTGGCGGCTTTGGGAGCGGCACTTGCTCTTGTGGTGGTACAGGCAAAGAGACATATCTATACGGGATATGACACCGTATCTTCCATTAGCCGGGAGGTCTCATCGGATGCCACAGACATACGGTTGAAAAACAGTATTCTTACATATAGTAAAGACGGCGCTCACTGTACGGATGCCAAGGGAAATGTAAAGTGGAATCAGACTTATGTGATCCAGGATGTGAAGATCGCTGCTTGTGGCGATGTGGCAGCTATCGGCAGTTATAACGGCCGTGAGATCTACGTGCAGAATACGGACAAGCAACTGGGAACTATTACAACGACCATGCCGATCCGAAATATCACAGTAGCGGAAACGGGAAGAGTGACAGCGGTGCTGGCAGATACGGATGTAGCCTGGATCATGACTTACGAAGCGGACGGGACCAACAGCTATACGGGACAGGCGCATATGACGGATGGAGGTTATCCGGTATCCGTCAGTTTGTCACCGGACGGAGAGCTTCTGGCGATCAGTTACCTGTATGTGGATGCAGGCGTAGTAAAAAGTAATGTGACATTCTACAATTTCGGACCGGTTGGCGAGAATCAGAGCGATTATATGGTCAGCGCATATTCTTATTCCGACCTGGTCGTGCCGAAAGTGCAGTTTATGAATAATGATACAGCGTTTGCAGTAGGAGACAGCCGCCTTATGATCTATTCGGGTACCCAGAAGCCTGTGACGGCGGGAGAATACCTATATGACGACGAGATCCAGTCGATTTTCTACAGTGATAAATATGTAGGACTGGTATTCCTTTCGGACCAGGCGGAGACCAAGTACCGCATGGATGTGTACAATACTTCGGCAGCAAAGGTGGGCAGCTACTATTTTGATGTGGATTATACGGATATTTTCTTCGGGGATGATGACATGGTGATCTACAACGAATCGGAGTGCCAGATCTTTACAACGGACGGTGTGGAAAAATACCATGGCAGCTTCGGTAAGAGTGCCCGGCTTCTGCTTCCTGCAGGAGGTTCCTACAAATATTATCTGGTGACAGATAGTACAATAGATACGATACAGTTAAAATAAAGGAGTATACCAATGAATCTGAATTTATTACTGGTCATCATGGCAGTAGTATTGATCTGCATGGTGATGGACGGCTACAAGAAGGGAATGGTAAAATCCCTGATCTCTCTGATCTCCCTGCTGATTACCTGTGTGGTGCTGTTCCTGATCGGGAATGGTCTGAGCAGTTACTTTGATGGAAAGATGTTCAATGTGATCCTGACAATACTGTTGCTGGCGGCGATCGGTTTGGTGCATCATCTTCTTAATATCGTATTTTTCTCGGCAAAGATGATCGTGAAACTACCTATAGTACATAGCCTGGACAAATTACTAGGTATTGTGGTTGGAATGTTGGAAACTGTTCTAATTGTTTGGACAATATACGCATTTAATATCTTCAGAGACCTGGGAACCTTGGGCCAGGTGATCGTAGATTATACCAGAGACAGCAGAATACTTACATGTTTGTATGAAAATAACTATCTGGCATATCTGGTGGAACAGCTCGGACAAAAGCTTCCTATCTTTGTAAAATAGCAATAAACATAATTGAAACATGGCAAAAATCCCCTGTTTATGCGGAATTGATGCGGCAGGGGATAATTTGTGTAAAAAATTCAAAAAATAGTGTTGACAAGTACACTAGGGGATGATATACTCAGATTCGTTGTTGAGGCAACGCCGAGACAACACAACAGCTCGAAAGAAACTTGAAAAGATTTCAAAAAAAGTTG
>OHZR01000233.1_pt1 | contig 22624 bp, 34 predicted proteins | sample 1580491 | NCBI WGS metagenome assembly OHZR01 (sample SAMEA3882555, study PRJEB24775) | human gut metagenome | biome: human-associated habitat; feature: intestine environment; material: feces | place: Netherlands | collected 2009/2010 | reverse complement strand
ATGCGCCTTTAGTTACACCACCCAACAGGTGTTTTTTCATGTAAACGCCTTCGCGTGACAAGATGTTACGAACAGTGTCAGTCGGTTGTGCACCTTTCATAACCCAGTCAAGTGCGCGGTCGAACTTCAAATCTACTGTGGCAGGATTGGTGTTAGGATTGTAAGTACCAATCTTCTCAATAAATTTACCATCACGTGGTGCTCTGCTGTCTGCAATTACAATTGAATAGAACGCGTAACTTTTACGTCCGTGTCTCTGCAATCTGATTCTAGTTGCCATTTTTAATAATTGTTTTTAATGATTGTAAGATCATTTAATATTTCTTTTAAATATTCTTCTGGATTATTTTCTTTGCAGCTTGCTTTATATACAACTCTTTCAACATGATCATATTTTTTTATAATCGCGAACTTTAAGTATCTAAAATAATCTTTAATATCACTGCCTACAATCGGCTCTAGGACATATTCTTGGCTTTGAGATATATAAACATTAGGACAATCTGAAATCTCTTTTAAAATACCTTTAATCTTATCAAACATAACAATTACCTCCATGTTCCATTCTCATAATTATCATTTATTGTCTTTTCAATAAATTTTAGGAATTTTGTTCTATCCCTTAATAAACATTCCAGAGCATTGGCTTTGCTAAAACCACAAATAAATGTAAAATCTGAACTTGTATATGGTTTTAAGTAAATATCTATATCCCCATGATTAGACACTGCTCTTAATAAAACACCATGTGTTCTTGTAATATCTTCTTGTATAGATGCAATAAATTTTTTTGTATAATAATTATCCAAAATTATTGTTATTAACTTATTCATCTGAATCCTCCCTGTGCATTTGTTTAACAATTTTACTTTGCACTGTATGACTTTTTATTCTTATTGGTTCACCTTTTGGCCTTTTACCAGCTGGAACTTTTTTTAATATGTATTTATCTGTCATTGATTCTTCCAACTTTTTAGTTAGTTCTTCAACTAATTTTTTTAATTTATTGTTTTCGGTTTTTAAACCGCCTTTAGAACCATTTATTTTTCTGATTGTATTTTTATATTGAAGTATATCTTCACTTAATCTAGAAATAACTTCTTTAGCACTTTCTATTTCTTTTGCCTGTTCATTTATCTTGTTAGCTTTTTTGGTAACTAATTTTTGTTGGACTTTTAATTCTTCCATTATTTTGCCATTTACTTTTTTATGTTCTTCGTTAATAAACATTAAATTTTTCTTTTCTTCTTGAACTTCTAATAATCTTCTTTTTAATTCTTTTTTAGATATTCCAAATATTTTCATTTATCTTCAACTCCTTTTAATATTTTTAGTAAATCTTCATCTTCAAGATATAAGCAACTAATTCCTTTATTTTCTATATAATCAATTGCTTTATTTATTCTTTGAACTAATTCATTTGCTTCTTTTTCAACTTTTCCTATATGATCAAAAACATCTATTCCATCAATTATGATATTTTTGGCTTCCAATTCTACTTTCATTTAATCCCTCCTATAAATGTAGATTCACGATCTGCTTCTGCATCTTCTTTACCCCACATAACATATAAAAGTGTTACATCTGGAGCATAATGGTTATACATTTTCATTAAAGTCATCACTTTGCCACCTTTTTTGATGTACATATAACCGAATGTTTTTCTTAAACTATGCAATCCGAATTTAAAATCAATTCCAGCTGCATCTGCAACATCTTTACAAATGTTTCTTGCATTTTGGCGTGTTATCGGATAAATAACTTTATAACTTTTCCCTTTGTATGTATCTCTTTTCTTTTGCCCCATAAATAGATAATCATTTTCTTTTAAATCAAATTCTTTAATGTAATCTAATATTTCCTGGTGCAATTGTTTATTCATCCTAAAATTTTGTACTTTACCTGTTTTATTTTCTTTTATAGAAACAAACCCTTTAATAACATCCTTTACCCTTAATTGAAGTAAATCTTCTGCTCTAAATGCTGTATTAAAACCAATTAGAAATAACATATAATTTCTATAAGCCAAATAATATTTAATTGGCGTTTTGGCGTGTTCCTTCTTTTGCAGTAAATAAAGCATTACTGTTCTTAACTGTTTATCATTTTTGATTGGCAATGTTGCTTGTTGCCCTCCAAAATGTTTAATCCTTCTAGTTCCCATAAAATCACCTATCTTACATTTCTAACAATAAATACCCCAACTTCTGTATTGGTATATTGACATTTTTTCTTACCAACACAATCTAGCCATCCCTTTTGAAGCATTTCTGTTATTCTTGGCGCTGATACATTTCTTTCATCAGTCTTGCTATATCCTCTTTTTTTCATTTCAACAGCTATTTCTTTGGCTGTCATTGGTATATTAAAATCATTAAGTATTTCTATTATCTGAAAATAATGATTTTTTTTATTTACTTTTAGTTCTGCTTCTGCTCTTGTTTCTAGTAGAGGATTTTGACCTGGCATTCTTGGAATTATTTCTTCCATCATGTTCCTCCTTTACAATTTCTTTTAAAGTCTTGACTTGTTGTCTTAACATTTTATTTTCTTTTTTTAATCTGACTATTGATTGATCATCATTGATTTTGTTATAAATAACTTCAAAACATTTTTCTTTTGTATTACTTAATAAAGTTTCATATTTGTTTAAAAGTGTGTTATACTCTTTTCTTAATTTCAAATAATCAAATAATCCATGTTTTTCTTCTTTATACATCTTCATCACCATCACTTAACCAATCATAATCAAACAATTCTATAGTTTCGTTTGAAATATTATTTTCATTACTTTTATGAACTTTTTCTTGTTCTTTTACCTGTTCTAAAGTTTTATAACCAGACTTTTCCCAATTGTTTAAAATCTTACATAAGTAGTTGATGTTATAAGCTTTATACATTTTGCAATACTCAATGGCATATTTAATAATTCTTAAATCATTTTTAAAGATATTTATATAATTATTTAATTTTTCATATTCTATAGAACTAATATTAGAATTTATAGTATTTGTATATAAATCTAATATATTATTTTCATTTATATTTTCATCTTCATTTTCATTTTCCATATGTTCTTCATATGATTTTGATATGTTCTCATATGTGGAAGATATGTTTTTTATATCTTTATTAGGATTTGACCTGTTTCTTGCCCTACTTTCCGAGTATTTTTGCCTTTTGTCTTTTTCCTTATCCATCCTTTTGTTATAGTAAAGACCTTTTTTATCTTGTTTAAAGTGAACGATAATTGAAGAAAAAATTTCATTTTTTTTGCAAATTTGTTGAATTTCTTCTTCTGTTAAATGCCCCTTTTGATGTTGCATGCATAATGTTCTAATATAAGCCCCTACTTCTTCATTAGTCATAAACAATGTTCCGGTTATAAAATCACTTGTATAAAATAAGACAGCTGGATTTTTCATTGGCCTATACCCCTAAATAATCGGCTACTTCTTTACTTCCAGAACAAATTTTAATTAACCCACCATTGCACTCATAATTACCGGCTGGGGTTGATTTAATAGTTTTAATAGTAAATAATTGATAAATTGCTATTCCAATTAAAGCTCCTAATAATAGTAATAAAATAATATTCATAATTTTTTTTACTTCTGGTTTTAATCTATATCTTTTAGTTTTCATCTTGAACCTCTGCATTTTTTATTGGTTTTGTTTTTTGTTCCCAGTACCAAATTGGTATTTTATGATCAATAATAACTAAATTTGGATGTTCACTTTTTAAATTTTTATTAAGCTTATCTATATACACATAAGCTTTACTTAAACAGCATCCTAATTTTGCTGCTATATCCTTTGCGGAATAATATTCTAATTTCATTTTTAAAAATCCTTTCTTATATCACTTTTGTTTTTAGTTTTTGTTTTTAGTTTTGCTGACTAATTATTGTTTCTATACATCTTTTCATAGATGAGTTTAAAAAATATATGTAAATCAATATTATAAATTTCTAAAATTTCACATAATTTATCTAAGCTTGCAGTAACTGAGCCTTGCTCATATCTTACAATAGTTCCAATGTTTACGCCAGATTTTAATGATACGTCCTCTTGAGTATAATCGTTTTCGATACGCAATTTTTTTAATTCCTTTGCAATCCCAGAACGAAGAAATTTAATCTCTTCTAACATCTTATCCCTCCTATCTAAACCAATAATACTATACATCTTTTCATAAGTCAACACTTTTTATACATCTTTTCATAATTTTCTTGTTTTTGTGTAAAATATATATTATAATATGTATAGAAAGGGGAATGTCTATGAATAATTATTTTAGATTCAATCTTAAATATTTACGCGAAAAGAAAGGTTTATCTCAAAGCGAACTGGCTAGAAGAACTGAATTATTGGCAAAAAATAATAATGGTACTAGCGATGAAATTATAAAGCCTATTACTCAAGCCTCAATAGCTAGATGGGAAGCTGGTGAAGTATCACCCGTTGTTGATAATCTTGTTTTATTAGCACATGCTTTGGATGTAGATCTTCCTGATTTAATTGGCAAAGACTATAATTTTGATAATGGGAAAATAGTTGATGTCCATTGTGATGTAATTCAAATACCTGTATTAGGAACTATTAAAGCCGGTATAGAAATGGAAGCACAAGAAGATATTATAGAATATGTAGATATACCTAAAGAATGGACTAAAGGTGGAAAATCATTTTATGGGCTTTTAATAAGCGGTGATTCAATGATGCCTAAATATCAAGAAAAAGACATTGTCATATTTGAGTACACAAATGATTACATTGCAGCTAACAAAAAAGATTGCGCAGTTATGGTTAATGGATACGATGCCACATTTAAAAACGTAACAATAACAGACAATGGTATAACTCTAGTACCCCTTAATGTTAATAATTCTGATAGTTATGTGCCTACTTTTTACAATATCGAGCAAATTCAATCATTGCCGGTTAAAATTATTGGAATTGCAAAAGAAAAAAGAACTAGGTTATAGTTTAATGAAAGGTGGTGAAATAATGACATGTCCTAAATGTAATGGTGAAAATATTTCTATTCAAGTTGTAAATGAATCTAAATTAGTAAATGCTCATCATGGATTTATATGGTGGATATTAATTGGATGGTGGTGGATATTTATTAAATGGTTAATATTTACTGTTCCTGCGTTAATATTTAAAGTATTTGGCATTGGTAAAAAGAAAAAAATTGTTAATACAACCAAAAAGTTAGGTGTATGCCAAAATTGTGGTAATACTTTTAACATTAATTAAAATAAAAAAGACCTACTGCGGTAACAGTAGATCTAATGAAAAATCTCAATTAGTCAGCAAAACTAAAAACAAAATATCGATGATATAATGTAATGGATTTTTCTATTACATTATATCATAATCCAGTTGATAAAGAAAAAAAGGATGTGATACAATGAATTTAAAGATATATGAAAAAACGCGATATCAAAATATATATAGAAATAAAAAAAATAAAAATTATGTAATAGATATAACAAAACCTATTAAAACTTCAGTAAGTAAAATTGATGGTTTAAAAATATTTGATATTTCAGAAGCAGTTAAAATTAGGGATTCATTTGTTCAAAAGAAAAAAATTGAAACAAGAGGAACTGTAACCACGTTTTGGGATAAATATATTTATGATTGTACAAATGTAAAAAAACTAGCCAAAAATACTCTTAAAAAGAAACGCGTAGCTTATAGCAAATATATTAAATACTTCTACCCTGACAAATTACTAATAAAAATATCAGAACATGATGCTACAATTTTCTTCAAAAGTGATATATTTGAGGAAACTTCAGATAAACAAAAAAATAACACATTGAAAGAATTAAAAGCGTTTTTTAATTGGTGTATAGAAAAAAAATATATAGATGATAATCCTTTAGTAAGAATTAAAAAAATAAAAGTTGAAAAAGGTGAAATTAAGTTTTGGGAAGTTGAAGAATTTATACGATTTAAAAATGCTTTGGAATACGATATAAAATATGGAACTATTAAAGAAAAAAAGAAAGCATATTTAGTTAATACATTAGCATGTATTGGAATGGCGATTGGTGATAGAATTGGTGAAACACGAATATTACATTTTAATAGTTTTATAAAAGACCTTAATCTAGTTTATATAGCTCATACGATTGATCCAGATGAACCAGACTTTTATTCAACAACTAAAACTTACGATTCAGAAAGATATGCTCAAGCCCCTGATGAATTGTTTATTGAAATAGATAGATTTAAAAACTTTTTAACATATGAATTAAATATTGAAATAAATGAAGATACTATAATATTCTTAAATCACGAAACAGGTAAACCATATAGTGATCAAACATTAAGGAAACATTTCAAATATTACATAAATAAAGCTTCTGTATCGGAAATTACAATGTATAATTTAAGACACTCATATGTTGCAAATATGTTATCCCAAGGTATTGAATTAGAAAATTTTTTTAGGAATATCGGACATATCAATTTTGCAACAACGGTAAACTTCTATGGTGGACTTTCAAAAGCAGTGAAAAAAAAGTTAATAAATGCCTCTTCAAATATCTTTCAAAATGAAAGTCAGAGTAAAAATGAGAGTAAAAAATAAAAAATTCCCTTAAAATAAGGGAATTTTATATACAATTTGGTGACCCGTACGGGATTTATAAAAAAAACAAATTCCCTTAAATAAAGGGATTTTTTATTGTGTATTTTTTGTTTTTACTCTTATTTTTTATATTTTTCACATATTTCAGAGTAAAAATAGAGTAAAAAAAATGAAGATATTATTGCATAAAAAAAGAGCATCCAAAACGGATGCTTTTTCTATGGTATCAATAATTTTTGCCCTGGATATATTAAATCTGGATTTTTAATATTATTTGCTTGAACTATTTTTGAATATTGGTTGCCATTACCATAATATTTTTTAGCAATTGACCACAATGTATCGCCTTTTTGAACTACATGGTATTTTTTATTATCAGCTGGCGTTGGTGTTTTTCCTATGCCTTTATTAACTAAAGCTTGAACCGCAGCATATCTTGAACCTAGTTTTTGTTTTCTTTCATCACCATTTCCAAATTCGCCTTTCCAAACTCTTTTTGCAAGTTCTTCATCACTAACACCTTGAAATGGATCATTTACGAGCGGTGGAGTTTGCATATCAGAATTATTTGAATTATTTAATCTTTTGTTTACTTCTTCAGCTATATACGGAAATTTACTTTGTAAATAAGGTCCGGGGCATGCAGTATTAGCAAACATATTATGTCTTGTCAATGTTCCATTTTTTGTACCATCATATATTAACTTTGAAATACCATTTCTTTTACATATATCCACGCATAAATCAATTAGTCTTGATAACACATAATCAGATACAGGCCAATCGCCACCGTTTTTGCTGTTTGATACTTCGATAGTTATTGCTTGATGATCATTTTCTGCATTTGAACTGCACCATGAGCGATTGGCTTCTTCAACATACATAGCAATTCTTCCATCTGAACCTATTGCATAATTAGAACTCGCTTGTCTATTAGGATTTTGAAATATATTTCCGCATGTTTCCACCGATAAAACACCTGCCATATGATGGATTGTAATCTTTTTTATTTTGCTTTTTCTCGGTTTGTTACAATTTGGGGATAATTTTGTATATTGAACTAATGAACTATTACTCATTTTCATCATCCCCTTTTCCATTATTAAATTCTTGATTATTTTCTACATCAAATATTTCTCCGGTTTCATCTTTAAAAATTTCTTTCTCTTCCATTATTCATTCATCCTCCTTCTTTTCTGTATCTTTTTTTGTGAAATAATAAGTAAAAACTGCAGTTATTAAATTTGTTACTAAAATTAAAACATTATCAGTTAAATTTAAGCCAAATAAGTCGCCTATAACGATAATAAATAAAATTACTATCATAGCAACGGTTACGAATGACTTTAAATCATTCCACGCCTTTTTCATATATAACCTTCTTTCTTTAAATTTTAAAAACAAAAGCTAGTATTCCGCCAATTATAGCGCCAATTACTAGCCTTGCTATCCATTTATTGCTATCCTCTAATTTGTTTATTCTTTCCTCGTTGTTGTTTGCTTTATTCAATGCAATATCAACTTTTTCGGATATGCCTTTATAATCTTGTAAATCAATTTTTGTTTCTAATCGCATTAAGCGATCTAAAACTTCTCTTTGAAATTTGTTATCATTCATGTTAATCCCTTTCTATTAAATATAATAAATATTAAAAGAACCATTATAACCAGATCTATCACTTGCTGTGGTAACCGCAATATTATTTGAATTATCAATGTTAACCATAATTGAATAACTTAGCATAGATGGATGAGCAAAAGGAAGCGAAAATGCAATATTATTATTAGCAAATTTAGCTATTCCTTCAATTTTAATTAAAGTATATTTAGAGAAATCAATACCTGTTGCGACTGTCTTTGTTCCATTATTAGGCAACGCACCAAAATTGATTCTTTTAACATACACATCTTTTCCATCTATTTGATAACCGCATTTTACAGCTGCCCCACCTGTTGTATAATCTATCTGTGTATTATTAGTTACTTCATCATCGATTTTTTGATCTAATTCATTAAAATTAAAATTTAAGTTTTCTGCATCAATTGGGGTTTCTGTATTTGGATAATCTTTAAATTCTTTTAAAGCCATATTTTTGGCTATTTAGTAATGTTCTCTATAAAGTATAATAAATAGTTGCATATCCATTATATGGACTTCTATCTGATCCGCTTGATACATCAAATCTCGCACAATAATTTGTGGTAGAAACAGAAGATGATGTTGCAACAGCAAAACATATGTAAGTTGATTGAGCATATGGTATAACCAATGTGTTATTGGATGAGTTGATAGCAACAGCTGTTGCTTGAATTATTTTTGCTGTTTGTGGTATGCCAGTATCAACATCTTTTCTAGTTATTGTCCCATTCGGCAATGCTCCACAATTTACACATTTAACATAAACATCCTTCCCATTCACTTGATAACCGCATTTTACACCACCACTACCAATAGTGTAATCTGATTGTGTATTTTCTGATATTTTTTCATCAATTATTTGATCTAATTCGTTAAAATTAAAATTTAAGTTTTCTGCATCAATTGGGGTTTCTGTATTTGGATAATCTTTAAATTCTTTTAAAGCCATATATTCGGCTTATTATTTTGCTCTTATGCTACTCTTTTCCAAAACGCCATTACTTCATATGGTTGTAAATTATTATGAGATTGACCACCACCTGTTGCTTCGACAGCTCCACCAAACTTTTGCGCTGTATTAGCTTGCCAATTTAACCTACCTGTACCAGATGCAATTGAACCGCCACTCAAATAAACATTGTGACTATGTGATGGCATTTCGCTAACTGTTAGTGTATGCTTTTTTTCGCCGCCTGTTTTTCCTATGGTATTAAAATCGGTATCTGCTGTGTTTATACCAACTGGAACTTTTCCGATTGAAGTTCTTTCCCATGTAAATCCCATATAATTGCTATGATCTTCATTATCATAAAATATTTCTGTTTTACCTATTGGCATTAACAAATTTAACAATCCATTAAGAAAACTAGCATTTAAAGGGGTTGTTGTGTCTGGATAGTCCTTGAACTCATCAAAAATCATAGAGAACCACCTCTATTTAAAGGATAAGAGCAAGAATAATAACTATGCCTTGCCCCCTTCCAATAATAAAGAGGTGCTGCTACTAAATAGCTGCACCTCCTTCCATAATTTGATAATTTTTGGCGTAAGCCTTGTTTGTATGTATGTATGTATGTATGTATGTATGTATGTAAAAGCATACTTGACTTACTCATCTGTGTCAATAGTTTTTTCATCATTTTCCTCCTTTTCTTCAATGATTTTTATATTGTTATTTTTATTGATATAGTCAATTATTTCATTTATTTTTGTTTCAATAACTTGATCTATTGCTTTTTGTGGCAATGTCAAATTTAGTTTTAATCTTTCCATTTATAAATTCCTTTCTATCATTCAAATGATGTATAACCAAAAACATTCAATATTGCGATAGCACTACCTGTTTTTTGGCTACATAAAACTGCATTTTGTTCGAAATCTGAATTATAAGGCATAGTATCAGCTGATTGTAAGACAATTCTGTTCCATCCTTTAGATAACGCATCTTTAATGTCGCTGGAATAAACAACTTGTGTACTATGTGATGAATCAGATGCAGAATTAGCAGTAAATCCATTTGAACCGAATGAACCAGATATTTCTTGTAATGTGCCGCCGCCTTCTTGATACAATGAACTAAACAATACTGCGCATTTATAAAAGTTTTCCAATCCTATTGTTTTATATGCTTTTACTTTTCTAGCATACCCCCAATAGTAAGTTGGACTAGAAGCCATTCCATCCAAATAATTTACTGGGCTATGTATTAAAGTGATTATCGCACTAACAACAGTAAAGTTGTCTGGTATTTCAGCATTTATAACAATATTATTATAACTATTTGAACTACCGCTTCCCATTGTATCGTAAGGTTCAAAACCTAAAAATTTTAATTCATCGCCACTGCTAAATTGAAGATTGGTTAACAATCCATCACCGCCAATAACTTTAGAGCCATCATTCAAATAAATATTTCCTTGTTGATCTATTGTAAGGTTATCAGCTTCTAGCAAAAATCTATTACCACGAATTAAAATTGCATCTTTACTAATATTTAATTGATTAACAACTTCATCTTTGCCACATTTATTTTGTACTTGCAAATTTATGGCATCTGTGATGCTTATAATAGCTTGAGTATCACTTTTGGTAGCAAAATTTTTCGTAAAATCATTTTGAATCATATACTCACATTCATATAATGCAGATGAGAAATATTTTAAATAAATATATGTTGTTCCATTGTATGTTGGCAATATCGCATCACCTATATAATGATTTATTGGTTCTGATAATTCATATAATTCGTTATTTGAATTTAAACCGATTCTTTGAATAACACTCGCTATATTATTTTCAATTACTATTTCATCATAAATATCATTATATGTTCTTAACGGTATTGGTGATTGTAAATATACATGACTTGCGTTCTCTGTTAATGTGCTTGAATTATCAAATATCAACTCATACATCGTTAAAACGCCAGGATATGTATAATTATGTGGAAATGTCATCCCTGGATATAAAGGCATTGGATTTAAGCCTTTGATTTTTAATGTGTCGATAGCACCATTGCTATTAACAGTATTCTCTAACATCAGTTGATTTGTTCCAGTGGAAGTTTTAATAAAATCAGTTAAATCAACAATTCTATTGACAGATTGTACTAATGAATCATAGCCTTCAATAACACTAGTATTTAACCTTCCAGTAGTGATAAAATCAGCTACTATTGCGCCATTTTGTGTAATAGCCAATCCGTATGGGCCATTTATTCCTGTGCTGGAATACCCTAATCCATTAAGATTCCAACGCCATACTTTTTGAGCTGTTGCTGGGTTGTCCGTATCCATAATATATAATTCATTATGTGTTTTATAAATATATCCACCCATTGCAGAAGTTATTAAAGAAGTTGCTGTATCTCTAGCTTGAGTAAGTATGCTATCAACATTTACTTCTTCAACAGATGATGCAATACTATTCATGGTATTTTGGAACGATGGTTTAGGCGTTCCTATTTCGTATGATTCAATTCTATCTGTTAGTGGATTATATTGAGTTTTTATTACCCTGGTTTCATAATTTAAGCCAAATAGTTCAGCAAAAATGGTATCACCTAATTTAACAGTTTCTAATGCGCTGTATTGATTATAATACTCTTGAGTTTTTGATAGCTCTAACCAATCAATTTTTATATTGATAGCTGGTTTGTCTATTCCTGCATCATATAGTTCATTTGTCGCATTTCTTAATGCTTGATAAGCCTCTGTTAAAGTATGATATGCTTCTTCATCTTCTGGATCATACCTAATATCGCTAAATTCATATTTTGTTATTTTAGGTGTTGGATAATTATTTATTAAAGGACTATCAACATATTTTTCAGGCAACATCAGTCCATCAAAACCAATAGGCATTATTTTTGTATAAAGTGAGGTGATATCAACTGTAATAGCTATGTCCGTTATATTTTTACCAAAAATAAGTTTAACATTATTGTTGTTTCCTCTTCTATCTAATATTTTTATTAAATAATTATCTCTTTCTATTTCTGCGCCATAAAGATTTATGATAGAATTTTTCAATTCGCCTATTATACACTCTATTGGATTTCTTCTGACATATCTTGCACTAGCAATTTTTGAAATATTAGTATATGCACTGAAATTATTTTGAAATACAGTTTTATCTAATATCCACTCACATAAAGATGCGGCATCCATATTTTGCGGTGATGTGTCCTCAATAAAATTTTCTAATAAATCATAAAAAATATGGATTGCATACACTGATATAATCGAATAATCTTTTTCAATTTTTTTGATTCTGAATAATTGATAATTGTCATTTCCTACATTACATTTAACAATATTCCCTTCAATTAAATATTTACTCATTATTGAATTAAGTGGATAAGTAAAATTTAAAGTATATTCACCATTTAATTCTTCCGTAACTAATGCTTCTAAACAATCAGTTAAAAATCCTAATCCATTATTATTAAAATTTGTTTCTGTTTCTAAATATATATTCATAAGTGTCACCTACAAATAAGCTTTCTTATAAATTATTTTAAATTCTGATATATTTCCAACATAATCAATCGTATTTTCACCATTATATAATTTAGGAAAATCATACTGCATTTTATTAGAAACATTTATTCCATCTTTAGTTATTACCTTTGATTTGCAATCTAAAATAAATTTACCATCCATATCATATAAAACAAAAGATTTGTTATTTATTGTTATTGTTGCATCGCCACTGCCTGTTATTTCTACTATCGGATTTATTTCAGCAGTAGCCCCAGATATAGTTAAAATATCAGAAGAACTTTCAACATTGTATGTAGTTGAATTGATATCTTCTGCAATCGGATTTACTAAAAATTGAACAACAAATTTTTTAAACATTAAGACTTTTTCAAAAGAAATAGAATTTTGGATGATCCCTGTATATTCTCTTTGACCATCCAATGAGATAGTTCCATATCCATCTAAATATTCTTTTATTTCATCGAAATTAGCATTTTCATTAAAATGACATGAAACAGAAATAACAAAACTATCATATGTTCCGTTGTCTATTGATAAGAAACCGCTTCTTCCTGGAATGGTGTATATATCTATATTCTTTTTTCCTTTAGATATTTTTGGTGTTTCTTCAACAATAATGCCTTTATTTCTAAAATCTATATTTTTCCATAAAAGCATATTAAGCACCTCCTTTAGCTAATGCGGAATTTTTTCTATAAAATTCAAGTTCTTCTGCTAATGCTTGAACATCCGTTCCCCTCGTATTATTAAAATTTTCTATTTGGATAATTAAAGGATTAGAATTAGCTGTTGGATTGATTGTTGGGTTTACACTTGCTTCAACCTTGTTTGTTAATCCTTTCATTGCCTCTTCAACATCTGAAACAGTATTATCAATACCTTCTGCAATACCATAACCCAAATTTTCACCAACTTGTTTTTCCATTACTTTTGATGGTGAATGGATTCCGAATAGTTTCTTTATGAATTTTAATACATTCCCAACCCAGCCTTTTATTTTATCTTTAATCCAATCAAATGATTTACTTATGCCTTGCCAAATCCCTTTAACTAATTGAACGCCTACATCTACAACACTAGCCAAAGCTTTAACTAAAGCAGCAATTATTTTCGTAATTAAGCCTGGAACTTGCGCTACTATTTGTGGCGTAGCTTTTACTAGTCCTTTGTCAATACCTAAAATAAGCTTAAACGCTGCATCTATAATTAAATCTATATTATTTAATAAAATATCTACAATTTTCAATATCGCATCAATTACAGCTGGTATAAGTTCATCGATATTTTCGGCAATACCGGTTGCCAATGCAACGATAAGCTGCAATCCGGTTTCTATAATCATTGGCAAATTCTCTAATATAAAATTTACTAAACTCATAACCAAAGAAACAACAGTATCAGCTAAAGGTTGAACATTCTCTTGAATCATACCTAATAAAGAAGTAATTAAATCTTGCGCAGCTTGAAATAATTGAGGCAACATTTCCATTAAAATCTTTCCAATTTTAGGAAGTAAATCTCTAATTAAAGTTGTTATTCCTGTTAATATAGATGGAGCTAATTTTAATATAACATTACTTACATTAGTTATAAATGTCGTAACAGCTTGTGCTAATTGTTCTGGACTTCCACTACCATTCAAGAAATTATCAAATGCAGCTTTCATTGAGTTCATTGAACCGGATATAGTGGTGGATGCTTCTAATGCTGTTGTACCAGTTACGCCTAATTCATCTTGAATAACATGAATAGCATTGTACACATCACTTAAGTTAGAAATATCATATTTAACTCCGCTTATTTTTTCGGCATCTTTTAAAAGTCTTTCCATTTCAGTTTTAGTTCCGCCATAACCCAATTTTAAGTTATCAAGCATTGTATAATTTTGTTTTGCAAACCCCTGATATGCATTTTGTATTGATTGCATATCTGTACCAAATTTATTAGCATTGTCTGCCATATCAATTAAAGCCATATCCGCAACATCGGCTGCCTTCGCTGTATCACCACCTAATGATTGTAATAAGCTAGCACTAAACGAAGTAACTGTTGCCATATATTCATTTGCGGATAAACCGGCCGTTTCATATGCTTTATTTGCATTAGCAATAACTTTATCAGCATTATCTTTAAATAATGTTTCAACGCCACCAATGTTTTGTTCTAATTCTGCATATGATTTTACACCAGCTGTTACAACGCCAGCAATTGCACCACCAACAGCCGTAACAACAGCGGCAACTTTTTTTATTACTTCTGCTGCAACTTCTCCTACTTTTTTTAACGTGTCTTTTACTTTAGACAAATCGATGGAATTTGTATTTTTTAATTCTTTATTCATGCTTTTTATTGCATTTTCAGATTTTGCTATTTCAACAGATAAAGCTCTATAATTTTCCTTTTGCTCTTCTGTTAATTCATTATAATTACCCATTTGTCTTTGTGCTTCTTTTAATTGTTCTAATTTATCTTTTGAAGCAGCAATATTGTTTTTTAATACCTCTTGTTTTTGCGCTAATAATTCAGTATTTTTGGGATCTAATTTTAATGCACTATTTAAAGCTTTTAATTCAGAATTAGCACTACTAATGGCACTATTCATATTTTTTATTGCATCATTTAATTTTGTTGTATTCCCATCAATTTCAATTGTTATACCTTGTAATTTTTTAGCCATTGTTATCACTCCTTCTTTTAATAAGCACTAAAAAATGCTACTCGTTAAAAATGAGTAGCACATTTCACTACTCATTAAATGAGTAGTTTAATTAAGCTTGTTGAACTTCTTCATAAACTGTTTCAAAGAATGAATTATATGCTTCTGTATTAGTAGCACTTTCTGGTAATAAAACACGAACCTTTTTATCTGTTTCTCTAGGCATAGCCTTAAGCGATAAAGAATCAGTTGCAGGTTCTTTACTAGTTTCAACAGTTGAAGCTTCATTATTAGGTCTTGAAACTGTACAATTGTAATACCAGAATCTTCTTCCTTTTTCATCACCCTCTATTTGGAATCCAAAGGCAAAAGGTTTTATTACATCATCAGCACTTTCTATGTAAGCACCATTTTCATCTTTAGTTTCACCAAATATCGTTTCTCTTAATTCATCAGGTAACATTGCAATTTCTAAATCGCCTTCATACCCTTGATTTGCACTTGCAGAGAAATATTTAATATTGTCTGCAAAAAAATCACTTGTATCCCCTGATGCTTCCAAGCTTAAATTTACTGCACCAGGAATAGCAATTACTTGACCATAAGTATATGTGCTTCCATTATAAGTTAATGGTGCAATATGTACATTTGATAAACCAAATTTTACTTTTCCCATATTTTTTTGACCTCCTTTATATTTCATAAAAAATATGATATATTTTTTCATCTTTATCCCATATTTCATCGGTTTTGTCATATGGAATATTATTATCGGTTAATAAATCAGATATTTGCTTTTCTAAAACAACATCCTTTTTATCAGTTACAAGTTCAATTTCAAAATTATTGAATCCTATATATGTTTTATTGTCAGCATTGAAATTATCAGGACTTTGCTCCCTATATGCTGCAAATGGTGGTTCTAAATCTTTGTTATCATCAAAATGATCATAAGCAACTGGAATATTTAAAGTTTTTAATAATTCAAACAACTCTTTATGTTCCATTTTTAACCTCCATTCTTAATAATTTTTTCGACACCACTTTGAAAATCATTAACACATTTATCATGCACCGGTTCAATATGTTTACTTTTTGGAACATATTTTCCACCATTTCTAGTTAAATGTTCCTTTTCAAGCAAATGAGTTAATTGCCAATCGGTAGAATTATGAATAATACAATTGACAAATCCTCTTCCCGTTGTTGTTTTTACACGCCAGCCTTTCGCATATTTTCCTTTATGCGCTGTATTTCTTTTTGATTTTGGTGATGTAATTTTTAATGTATTAGCTCCATCTTTTGCTATCTTTTGTGCTTCTTCTGTAATAGCTTCTTGAATATCGTGAGAATAATCATTTAAAATATCTTTTAAATCCAATATTCCTTTGTTAGCCATTATTTAACCCCTATTTTTTTCGAACAAACTAAAACTATATCAAATTTATTTTTTGGATCAACCGTTCTAACAATTGAATATTTTGTATTATTCCATTCTAATTCATCTTCACCATTATAATTAAGTCTTTTGATAACAAATTCTATTGATGGATTTTTACCAGCAGCAACAGCGTTATAATATTCATTTGTTCTTACACTTTGTTTTTTAGCATAGCATTTTTTAGATGAAACAAAAGAAGATGTATTGTTTCCAATCTCATCTTCTTCTGTTCTTTGTGAAATAAGATAAATAATTTCAGAGTATTCCATCATTATCCCTCTTGATATTCTGTTAAATGTCTTAATACATCTTTTTGCAATGCGTAAGAATTTGAATACATTTCACTATTATTTACATCTAAAAAACTTAAAACATATGTCAATATTGCTGTATGAATTAGGGAATCTGTTTCAATGACTTTAGAATCAGCTATGCCGATAGCTTTTAAATCCGCAATACATGAATTAACATAATTTTCGATTATAGAATCAAAATCACTATGGTTAATCCCTTGTATTTTTTTAATTTCTTCTAACATAGCTTAACAACTCACTTTCTTATTAAGATTTTGAACTTGTTGTTGGTTTAGTTAATAGAGCGAATGCTTTATCAGCAACTAATCCTAAACCTACATATTCTTTACCAAGGATTTCAACTAAATCTTCTTTCTTACGAGAAAGCTCATCAAATTTGAAATCAACAGTTTCAATACCATTAGGGAAATTAGCTAATGCTCCATGACCTAAATCACCTACGATAGCATAAACATCATTTGTTGATGCTGCATCATATGCTGGTAATGAATTATTAAACTTAACATCAATCCCTTCAAAAACATCAACGCCGTAATTATTAGCATATTGAACCGCTTTGAAGTTAGCGTAAGTTAATTTATTCATAATAATTACAGGATTTGCAGCCTCATCACTTAAATTAGCAATTGCAGTTGCAATAGTAACTGCTTCTGGTGCTTTATTTACTTTATTAGCACTTACTGATGTTGCAGTTGCTGTTGCTGGTAATGCAGCAATTAAACTAACTAGTTGATCAGCAGCTTTCTTTGTTATTCTATAAGTTAATTCAGAATAAATATAATTTAAGAAAGCTTCACCTCTTAATTCCATAACTTCATCGCTGATTGAAATCCATTTTTTGATATTAGCTGGAACAATAGTTACAATTCCTTCTGTTAATACTTCTTCTGTAACTGCTCCGCTTCCTTCTGTATGAATTACAGCATCTGTTCCACTAATTTCAAATTGAACTTTTAAATTTCCTTTTAGTTCTGATTTTGAAACTAATGACATTATGTCATTTTTATCCCATGCAGTTTTTACTGTGTCATAAACAAAGTCAGGTACTGCAATAGTTCCGTTATTAACATTTTCTGTTAAAAGTGTTCTTAATTCTTCATCCTTACCTGTTTTAATATATTCAGCATATGCATTAACATATTTTGCTGAATTTCTAATTTCTTTAGTATCCATTTTTCTTTCCTCCCTTTCAATCGATACTTCTCTTGCTTCTGAACTATCTTTTTCAAGTTCTTTAGCGGTTTCTTCTCTATCTTGACTTTCTTTGATTTCTGTTTCTTCTTCGTTAAGAGCATCAACTTCTTGATTTAGCTCTTCCACTTTTTCAACTTCATCAATTGTTTCAAGTTCAGAGCGAATCTCGGCTTTGCGAGTTTCTATTTCTTTTAATCTGTCCATAATAGACCTCCTTTTCTTCTGACACTCTTTAGGGCTGTTATCCTTCCCATTATTCCTATCCAGGATTTATTAAAACGATTTAGTCTGTCCATGAAACAAACAAAAAAGAGAACTATCCAGCTCTCTAATTCTTAATCGTATTAACCTAATTTCTTTAAAACTTTTTCTTTAGCATTTTTTAATGTTTCAATTTTTTGTCTTATTTGCTTTCTTTCTTCTATAAAATCTTCTGCTTTAATATCTCTTGATATTGAAACATCAGTACCTTCATAGAATGGTTGATCAACAACGGAAACATCATACAATTTATCAATATCAGTAATTGTTCTTGTATCTGTTTCATAATCATACTCAAAAGCTCTAACAGTAAATGCAAAAGATTGTTTATCTATAAGTTGGCTTCTTATTGCATTATAAATATTAACATGGTCTGTTATATCATCTTGAAGAGTTGCTCTAATTTTTAATCCATTTTTATCTGGAATTAACTCTAAAGATTTATTTCTAGTTCTTGCTAATACTATAAAGGAATCATTATGATTATATCTTAAAACAACATCTGACATATCAGTATTATCAAGCGATTTCTCACTTATTATTTCAGTATAATCATATGTTGCCGGTTGATTAAATACAATTGCATAACCTTCTATAATCATTTTGTTTTCTTCATTGTCAACTGCTCTAAATTGTTGATTTAACATTCTCACTTCTTTATTTTTCATTTTCTTCACCTTCCTTTTTAGAATTTTTATCATCTAATTGATAGTCATTTGCTATATCGCCATCAATATGATTCAAATCTTGCATTATTACTTGCCCTTTCCCATCTGGTAAAGGTTCTAAATTAAATACCTCTCTTAATTCATCAACTAACATTATATTATTTGCATATCTAACTAGATTTATTTTTGTATTATTTGATGCATATTGTAATCTATTTGCAGTAAAAACTATTTCATTTCCATGATAAACTTCTGTTGCACTAAATAATTTATTACTAAATTCTAATCCCATTTGTAATCCAATTGGTTCAAGAATACTTTCATAAAATGCATTCCATTCATCTTCACTATATTTCGATTGAACTATACTTTCGCTAATTCCATAATAAGAAAGGATTTTATTATCAATACTCTTAACTTGTGTATCAGAAGCAGTTGTTGGATTTAATTCAATAGGTTTAAAATCGGTTGTTGCATCCAAACCTCCTACACCAGAACCATCCGCATCATCTATAAAGTCTTTTACAAATTGATCACGCATTTTTTTAACATCTTCTGATTTAAGCATTGCTTTGGTACTTTTAATAACACCCTTAATAGATTGTGTAGTTTTTATAGCGTTTACTATTCCTTCATCTAATACATGTTTAATTGATAATGTTTTAATAATTGGAACATTATTTCCACCATTTATTCCATCATCACCAACAAATCTAGTTAAATGAATGCATTCTTTTAACGCAACAAATCTTTTTTGACCTTTTCCAAACTTAAATTGAATCCATAATTCATCTTTATACTCATATAATTTTATTGATTGATAATGTAATGGATATAATCCAGTAATTTGCAATTTATTATCACGCATAATATATACATAAGCATTATTGTATAATTCTAATTCACTAATAATGTGATAATAAAACTTATAGGCATTTTGAAGTTCATTCGGCTTTTTACTCAATAATCTTTGAAGATTATCATTTACGCTTTCTATTCCTTTTTTACCATATCTAATATGTTTTGGACTTAATTTAGCACCATTTCTTGCAATAGCATCAACGCAAGCTCTAATATCAGCATCATCATAATATTGGCCATCGTAATTGGTAAATGTTGATCTATATCCATTTAATATTTGAAATTCTGTTGCTGTTGCAGGCGCTTCTGTATTATTACTATTTCCGAATATTCTACTAAATAAGCTTCTATGTTCTTTTTTTGCCATTATCAAATACCTCCTTCATTTATATAATTTAAGTATTCCTGTTGTTTCTCAACAAAAATACAATAAGCATCTATTAAACTCACAGCTCCATCTATTCTTTGCCTTGACTTTTCTTTTACCGGCCTTATATTTTCATTTTCATCCTGTTTAATGGATAAATTAGATAAGCACCATTTTAATATTGGATTGTTATTATAATTTATTTTTTTATCAATTAAATCCGCTTTCATTTGTTTCATTGGTGCTGACATTGTTTTAGCACCTTGTCTTACCTCTTCCATATCAAAACCATATTCTTTCATTTCATCATGCCAATATTGAGCATTCCAACTATCATATCCTATCCACAATGGCCTTAAATCAAATTCTTGAACTTGTTCTACAAACCATTTTGTTACATCGTGATAATCAACTTTAGATCCTTCTGATAATCTTAATAATCCTTTATCAATCCATTTATCATATGGAATCTTATCTTCGTTTATCTTATGTTCAATATTATTTGATGGTAAAAAATACATTTGTTTTACTCTAATTTCTTTATTTTTATAACCAATTAAAGTAGCGCATGTTAAATCTGTTGTGCTTGATAAATCACAACCTCCAATGCAATAGCAATCTCTGAAATCTTCATATGTTGCTTCATTATTGAGCTCCTCAAACGTTAGCCACGATTGAGTGTCGCTCTGTCTAATATTGAAGTCTTTACATAATAAATTTTTTAACTTCGCATTATCATTAACAGCTTTATTTACTTTATCCCTTAATTTATTTGAATCTTTAATAGTTCCTAATCCTGGATTAGCTTTTACCCACGCCTCTTCATCTTGCCATTCTTTAGGACTATCTAATTCATATATAATAGCTAATGTACTTTCATCCGGTGCTGGTAATTTTCCTAAAATTAAATTAGAAAAGTAACTGTATTCGAAATCAAATGCACCTTCCCTTACAGTTCCCATCGTTGATGTTTCTAGAAACATCGGCTGCGTTCTTGCACTCATTGAATCATACATAACATCAATTAAATTTATATCCTTCCATGCATGAACTTCATCTGCTGCAACAAAATGAGCATTTGGGCCGTCCAAAGTATTTGAATCACTTGCTAAAGGCCTAAAAAAAGAGTCAGTTGCATCATAATAGATTCCTCCGACCAAACATCTTATTCTTTTATTAAGTGCTGGTGATTTTTTTATCATTCTAACTGATTCTTCCCATATTATTTTTGCTTGTTCTCTCTTTGTAGCCAATGAATATATTTCTGCTCCACCTTCACCATCTTTGGTTAACATATAATTAGCTAATCCGGATGCAATAGTGGATTTTCCGTTTTTTCTGGCAACGAATAATGCAACTTTTGTATATTTCCGAAATCCGGAGTCTTTATCTACAAAACCAAAAGCAGCTTCTATAAATGCCTTTTGCCATAATTCCAATCTTATTGGTTGTCCGGCCCATTTGCCTTTGGATTGTTTACAATATTTTTCAATAAAATGAATTGGTCTTAACGCCTTTCTTTCATCAAAAATGTAAGTGTGTGTTTCATTTTCTTGAGTTAGTTTATTAAAAAATGATACAGTTTTAGGTTTCTTTATATCTTCAACTAATTTTTCATAAACTAAAGTTACTTTCTTATTAACCTTTTTAGGATTAGCCTTTATCCATTCATAATATTGTTCTATATAGTTCATAGATCATCACTATCAAACTCATCATTATCGGGATTATCAAGTGAAGGTAGCATATCCATAATCGCTTTTACTAATGACTGATAATTTTTAATCAAAACATTATAAGTCTGTAATGCTGGGTTAGCTCTTTGAATCGTATAACTTCCTTGTGGCATATCTACTACAACTCCATTTTTACGAATATTAGCTTTGAGTTTTCTCAAAGTCTGAATCGTGAATTTTAATTCTTCCATCAGAGCTAAACCTAACGAACTTGTTTCTGATTCCATGTCTGAAAATATTTTTTCTATTTTCTTTATATCAGCACTAGTTAATTTTTTGATTTTCTCTTCTTTTGCCATCTTTTCACTTCCTTTCCGAATATTTCTCGCTCGAAGGGGGGTTATGTGCGCGACTTGCACATTTTTTGTGTGT
>OHZR01000227.1_pt1 | contig 22945 bp, 18 predicted proteins | sample 1580491 | NCBI WGS metagenome assembly OHZR01 (sample SAMEA3882555, study PRJEB24775) | human gut metagenome | biome: human-associated habitat; feature: intestine environment; material: feces | place: Netherlands | collected 2009/2010 | reverse complement strand
AGAGGGCGAGGACTTGACCCGCCACGACAAGTGGCTGTGCATGATGTATCCGCGCTTGAAGCTGCTGCAAAAGCTGCTGGCGGATGATGGATGCTTAATTATAAGCATCAGCTACCATGAACTACATAATCTTGTAAATCTCTTGCGAGAGATTTTTGGGACAAAGCAGATTGTGACTGTCACAGTACAAACTTCTGGTGGGAAACCATCAGGCGGTTTTAACTATGTGCAAGAGTATCTGGTTTTTGTTGTGCCTGCGGACTTTCACGCAAACGCACTTGATTTTTGTGGCGGGAATAACAGAACGCCATTCGAGGGGCTTACACTGAGTACGTTCGACAAGACACAACGTCCAAATCAGACATATCCAATTTTTATAGACGAAAATGGTGTATTTGCTGGTGTAGGAAAATCATTACAAGAGCAAATTGATGACGGCTCATACACCGGAGAGAAAGCTGATTTTCCATATGACTACTCTATCGCTCCACAAGGGAAAGTTGCCGTTTGGCCCGTAACAGCAAAAGGCAAGCAGTGTGTCTGGCGGCAGATTTCAGGACGATTACAAGTGGATTGGGAAAAAGGCTATATAAAAATCTCAAAAAACAAAAGCGGGAGCAATCAGAACCAATACAGTGTCCAGTATTTGCCAAGCGGAGTTATCAAGAAAATCAAAGACGGCGAGTTGGAAGTTTTAGGGCATGAAGATGGTGTTCCGACGTTGTTATTTGGAGAAAATCAGACCGTAGGCGGACAGGTTCCTACGATATGGGCTGAAAAAGCATTTTTCACTGTTAACGGAACGCAAACGCTTAAAAACATTTTTCCTGAATCGCCCAAAACGTTCGACTATCCGAAATCGGTTGCACTGATTGAAAGCGTGGTTCAAGCAATCACAAAAGATGCCGATATTATCCTTGATTCCTTCGCCGGTTCCGGCACCACCGCCCATGCGGTGCTGAACATGAACAAAGCGGACGGCGGACACCGCAAGTTTATTCTTGTCGAGATGATGGACTACGCCGACAGCATCACCGCCGAGCGCGTGAAGCGCGTTATCAAGGGCTACGGTGAGGGTAAAAACGCCGTGGAGGGCACAGGCGGCAATTTCAGCTTCTATGATCTTGGCGAACCGCTGCTTATGGGCGATTGCCTGAACGAAGCGGTTGCCCCGGAGAAAATCCGCGAATACATCTGGTTCATGGAAACAAAGCAGCCCTACGCCCCGCCCAGCGGCGGAAATCCCTATTACCTCGGCAAGCACAACAGCACAGGCTATTACTTCTACTACGAGCCGCAGCGCGTGACGGTGCTGGACTATGCGTTCCTCTCCACCATTACGGAAAAAGCCGACGGAACGGTGATCTACGCCGACCGCTGCTCCATCAGTGAGGACAAGCTGGCAAAAATGGGCGTTACATTCAAGAAAATACCGAGAGATATTAGCAGACTGTAAGGGGTGTTCGCTGTATGGAACTGAAATCTTATCAGAAAAAAGTGATAGCGGACCTGACCCGCTATCTGGAACTGTTGAACGAAACGCAGAACTATATGACAGCGTTTGAGCAGTTCTGGCGGGAAAAGAGCGCACCGGCTTTAGGGCGATACCAAAACGTGATACCCGGTGTTCCAAATCTCTGCTTCAAGGTACCGACAGGCGGCGGCAAAACCTTCATTGCCTGCAACGCCGTTCGCCCTATCTTTGACGCGCTCCCCGCTACCAAGACAAAGGCGGTCGTGTGGCTTGTTCCATCGGACGCGATTCTGACACAGACGGCGAAAGCCCTGAAAGACACCTCCCATCCCTACCGCCAAAAAATCGACGTGGATTTCGGCGGGCGTGTGGAGGTCTACACCAAGCAGGAGCTTTTGAACGGTCAGAACTTCAACCCCACGGCCGTAACGGAGCAGTTGTCGGTTATGGTGCTGTCCTATGATTCCTTCCGCGGTCGCGGTAAGGAGGGCTTGAAAGCCTATCAGGAAAACAGCAATCTTGCCGCGTTTGCAAAGGTGCTGGGCAAGCCCGACAGCCCCATTGAAAAAGCGGACGAAACCGCTCTGTTCCAGATCATCAACCAGCTTAACCCGCTTGTCATCGTGGACGAGAGCCACCATGCCCGGTCGGAATTGAGCCTTGAAATGCTGGAAAACTTCAATCCCTGCTTTGTGCTGGATTTGACCGCCACACCGAAAAAGGAGAGCAATATCATCTCCTATGTGGACGCGGTGCAGCTGAAAAACGAACACATGGTCAAGCTGCCGGTGATCGTCTATAACCGGGACAGCCAAGCCGAGGTACTGACTGATGCAATCGACCTGCGGAACAAGCTGGAAGAAATCGCAAACGCGGAGTACGCCAAGACGGGTAAATATATCCGTCCTATCGCGCTGTTTCAGGCACAGCCGAAGGGCAAGGAGGACGCGACCACCTTTGAAAAACTGCGGGACAAGCTGGTGGACGCCGGGATTCCTGCCGATCAAATTGCCATTCGTACCGCCGATGTGAACGAGCTGAAAAATGTGGAGTTGATGTCCCCAAACTGCCCGATCCGATATATTATCACGGTCAATGCGCTGAAAGAGGGCTGGGACTGCCCCTTTGCCTATATTCTTGCGTCCCTTGCCAATAAGACAAGTCAAGTTGACGTGGAGCAGATTTTGGGACGGATTCTCCGTCTGCCCCATACGAGCCAGCATACGCAAAGCGCACTCAATATGTCCTATGTGCTGACTTCCTCCAACGACTTCAACAACACCGTGGCGCATATCGTCAAGGGCTTGAACAGCGCAGGTTTCAGCGATAAGGACTATCGGATCGGGGAGTCCGCAAAACCGCAGATTCCCGAACAGCCAGCAGAACAAATTACGCTGCCTGACCCGCAAGGAGTTTCCGAACTGGAAACCGCAGAGGACGATTTTTCGGGGCTGGATGGGAAATTGATCGGGGCAGAGTTGGAGCGGCGCAGAGAACAGGCACAAACGCCTGAAACTGCCCCGAAGGCCGACACCATGCTGGACGCTGCCGCAGAGGTCGAAAAGGCATATACAGATGCAATTCAGCAGACCGGCAATGACCCGGTGATGGACAATCTTCCGTGGGAGGTGCGGGATAAAGTGAAATCATTTGGGGTAAACCCGCAGTTCCGGGAGGATATTGAAACGCTGCAAATCCCGCAGTTTTTCCTGAAAATCGAGCAATCTCTGTTTACGGACGGCTCTTTTGAACTGCTGGACAAGGAAATGCTGGCAGAGGGCTTTACCCTCAAGGGCAAAGCATACGACATTGATTTTGCCGCCGCAGACGATGAAATCCGCGAAATCGACGTGCGGGAGCAGGACGGCGGTTTGCCGAAGGTGTTCAAGATGGAGAGCGCCGAGCAGCGGTATTTCAAGGAGTGGTTCAACAATCTGCCGCAGGAAAGCCGGGTGCGCCAATGCAAGGACATGATGTTCAAGCAGCTTAACAAACTGAACATGGTGGACGCTGCCGAGCTGAAAGCCTACATAGACCGCATTGTGGACGATATGGACAAGGCGCAGCTCGCCGCCATGGAGAAAGCGCCGTTGGGCTATGCGGCGAAGATCCGTGACAAGATTGAAACGCTGCTGGAAGCCCACTATCGGGAAATTTTTGAAAAGTGGCTGGAAACGGAGCGCATTGTCTGCAAGCCCTCGTTCCGCCTGCCCCTCGCAATCCATCCCACCACCCATACTGACATATACGCCCGTTCGCTGTACACGGCGGAGGACGGCGACATGAACAAACTGGAACAAAAGCTGGTCGTAGAGCTGACCGCCCTGCCAAATGTCCGTTGGTGGCATCGGAATATTGCCAGACAGGGCTTTTCAATCAACGGCTTTATCAAGCATTACCCGGATATTCTGATTATGACCCAAAGCGGCAAGCTCATCTGCGCGGAAACCAAGGGCGACCACCTGAAAAACGATGACAGCCGGGAGAAAATCGCACTCGGTCAGGCGTGGCGTACAGCAGCAGGCAAGGATTTCCGCTATTACATGGTATTTGAGAATGAGGAAAACCTCTTGCCGGGTGCAATGAGCATGAGCCAGTTTATCGACACGGTAAAGGCGCTGTAAGGGAGGTGCGTGCTTTGAAACTGCCGTATGAGAACGAACTGTATGAGCTGCGAAAGTGGATAGACTTTACAAATGCAAACTTGCATATGCAGTTTCTCCACACGCCTCAGGAAATTCAGCGCGTTTACCAATGGATCAATGCAATTACGAGAGGAATCCAAGCAGACTATCCTTTTTATGCGACTACGCTCCCCTGTGTTGCAAATATACTTTTTCAGCAAAACGAAGTGGGTGCTATTTTCCTGAATCCTGCGGCATTTGGCGAGTTGGTGGTAATTGTTCGCCATATCAAAGCAGAACCCGTTGTTGTCCAGTTCTGGTCAGAGATACACCCGCGGATTGTGAATGTTTCCCGTGAGTTATTTGTAGATGGTCATTGTTCAGCTGCGGCAGAAAAGGCAATTAAAGAAGTGGAATCACGTCTGCGCGAAAAGTTTTCAGAGTTAAAACCTGGCGCAGCAGTTCCCTCAAAGATCGGCGATGTGATTGGCGCACTTATGAGCGAGAACGGCGCTTTCAAATTCTGTGACACAACTACTACCAGTGGCAGGGACTACCGACGTGGAATCCAATCTCTGTTTGAAGGAATCATGGCAGCCTATCGCAATCCTGCGGCTCATGCTAATCTTCAATATGAAAAACGTGAGGCTATGGAGCAAATAATGCTGGCAAGCCAGCTGATGTATGTGTTAGACAAGCCGCAATTATAAGGAGAATCTATGGATTTTAGAAAACTTCCATCTAATTCTGAAGGGTTACTGTTAAAGCTGGTCTGTTCAGAAAACCCTACGCAGGTATTGCGGAAACAATACAACGGGCTTTCTACGCAACAAGAGCAAGAACTTGACGGTATCATAAGAGAACTAAAAGAACTCGGCTATATTGATGTTAAATGGGCTGATAATGAGCCATACTTTGTCATTCTAAATAATTCTGCAAGAACATATAGTGAACGATTGGCTGAGTATAACACGCATAACCCCACCAATGCAACACAAGGGAAAAAGGAGAAAAATACAATTTTCATAAGCCACCGATCAACTGATAAAGGTATTGCGGATATGCTTGTTGACTTTTTTGCAGGAACCGGAATTTCTAAGGAAGCAGTTTTCTGCTCTTCTCTGCCGGGCAACGACATAAATGAACGCATTTCTGATGAAGTCAGATCTGCGCTGAAAAGCAGCGCAGTTAACATTGCGATTCTTTCGCATGATTATTATCAGAGTGCCTATTGCCTGAATGAAGCGGGAGTGCTTTGGTATGAGGACGTTCCTGTAATTCCAGTTGCCTTGCCGGAAATTAATTCGGGCAACATGTACGGATTCCTAAATAACGAATATAAGTTAAGGCGGTTGGATTCCGATACAGATATTTCGTACATTTATGATACTGTGAGCGAAGCGGTATCGGCTCCGCACACAAAAGCCAGTCTTATCACATACGAGAATAATAAACTTAGAACAAGGTATGCAGAATATTTGAAAGTGAGAGAATTGCCCCCGGGTGGTTCTGATATTTCTATCGCAGATACTATTGCAGAAATAACCACGGACGATGAACGAATCGTGCTATACTACATACTTCATGAAAATGTTCGAAAAGTCTCTAAATCTACTATTTCAAGTTGGTTAAACAAATGCGAAATCCGTGGCGTAAATGTCGATAACGCGTTTGATCTGCTGTCATCTTTTGATAACGGGGCTTTGAATAACGATACTCTGGAGTTTGGCATCGACACTTTCCGCAAATACTCTGCAAACGTAGCACGGGTGCTTCCACCACTTAAAAAATGCGTGGATCAGCATATTGAATTAGCCGTCAACATATTCAAAAAAATCTGGTCAGATGACACGCTTGATATTAATATACGGCTGTTTGTTGCTTATATCGTGGAAGAGAGAATGCGCACGTTTGGTGACCGTTGGATGGCAGAAGGAGAAATCGAAAATATAAGGCAGTGGGAGAGCAAAAACACACTTGATTCCACACTTTCAAATAACTATGGAAGCTGCCTTGAATTTTTTGTTCAAAATGAGCTTGTATATGCAAGCAGTTGGACAAGCTATGGAAATCCGCGAGAGTATACTTTATTCCCTTCTCTACAGGAGCTCCTTTTTAATTGTCCCCATAAGATTATGGAGGAATTACAAAAAGTCAAAGATGCCTATCATTTAGATTTTCCATTTTGAGTTTTAAGAAGCCCGGCATCGCGCCATTTGACGTGATGCCGGGCTTCCTGTTCAGTTCCATTCCTCCGCCAAGAGGAAATCGCGGATATTCCGGTGTTTGATCCCGTTTCGGCTCATGTCGAACTCATCGAGGGAAACAACGTACTTCGGGAAGTTGTCGCGGATGCTATCATACGCGCCGAACTCGCGGTTGACTGTTTCTTCCGATGCCAGAAGATAAGTGACCTGAACATACAGCTTTTCGCCGCGCTTGTCACATACAAAATCAATTTCCTTATCGCCCGTCCTGCCGACAGTCACCTCATAGCCCCGGCGCAGCAGCTCCAGATAGACGATGTTTTCCAAAATGAGGTTGATGTCCCGCATATTGCCGCCGAAGACCGCCTCGCGGATTCCGTGATCGGCAATATAATACTTCTCGTTGGAGGCAAGGATCTGTTTGCCCTGCAAGTCCTCCCGCTTCACCTGATAGAACAGGTACGCCTCGCAGCAGTATTTGATATAGTTCAGAATTGTTTCCGGGGCAACGGTGCGCTGCTCGTTTTTCAGGAACTTTGCAAGAGAGGTCGCCGAGAAGGTCGTTCCCACATTGGCGATCACATAGGCAATGATCCGTTCCAGCAGGTCAACGTCACGGATTTTATTTCGCTTCACGATGTCCTTGAGCTGGACAGAGTTGAACAGATCGTGAAGATATTGCTTGGACGGCGCATCCGCATAGCGGAGGTTTGCGAGATAGGGCATCCCTCCGGCAAGCAGGTACTTTTGGAAACACTGCTGAATGGACGCATCAGGACTGATCGAGCGGTACAGCTCCATGAACTCTCCGAATGAGAACGGATAGATCACAAACTCCACATACCGTCCGCCCAAATAGGTTGCAAGCTCACCAGACAGCAGCTTTGCATTGGAGCCGGTGATATAGATGTCGCAATCCAGCGAAACGCGGAAAGAATTGATGCACTTTTCCCAGTCCTTGACCTCCTGAATCTCATCAAAAAACAGATAGACCTTGCCGTCGATCTCCTTGGCGCGTTTGGTGATCTCATCATGCAGCGCCTGCGCGGTTTGCAGATGGGAGTAGCTCATATCCTCAAAGTTGATGGCGATAAACTGTGTTGGGCTGACGCCGGACTCCGTGAGTTCCTGCTGGATCAGCTCCAACATGACCGACTTTCCGCAGCGGCGGATACCGGTCATGACCTTGACTAGCTCCGTCCCGATAAACGGACGGATGCGGCTCATATACAGTTCGCGTTTGATCATAAAACTTCACTCTCCTTCCGTGGCCGACCACAGTATATCACACTTACGATTGAAACTCAATGGAGAAATTGCAAAACCAAAAGTTATAACTGATAAAATACTGAATTCGACAAAAGATTTCAGATAAGGCTCAACTATTTAAGCGAAGCCCTGCAAAGGGAGGGTTTCACCCTTTATTGGCACACAAGATGCCGTTACAGAAAAATGAAACAACCATCGGCATATCCGTTGGACGGTTACCCTGCTCAAGAAAGAGAGGGTACAGATTGAAATCGCTGACACGGTGGTGCTGTACGACCGCCTGCCAAAGAATCCCGAATAACGAACGACGCCCACTAGCTTATGGCGAAAACCATAGGTCGGTGGGCATCGTGTTCTTTATAGGGGCTTAATCTTCCAGCCTACCGTGGTTGCAGCTGAGGGAGAGATAGCGCTCCATCTCCCCTTCCAGCACCATCTGCACATACTCCAAGGGCTTGTTGTACAGCAGCCAGTCCAGTTCAGCCCGCTGCGCTGGGGCGTTGCCGTACTCGTCCTCCACGGCGATGCAGTCGATGGCAACGATGGTGCCATCTTCGAACCGGGCTTCCACCCGGTTGGTGTCCATATTGAAGCGGCAGGAAAGCAGTTTGTTCATGGTGAACCTCATTTCTATATCAAACGGTGTCTGTTCGGATGTCCTAAACCCTGCCATAGAACCGGTGTGTCATGTAAGATTGTTGTTTGGATAAAACTGGAAGATTTTGCACAATAAATACCGTTGAAATCCAGCTTTTGGGGCTGTGCGAAACAGCCTGTTTTGCCGGGCTGATTTTGGCTCTGCACACTTTTGCACATTTTCTGCACATCGCAAGGATGGATAACAGGTGCAAAGACGTGCAAGCAATGCAAAGGATGCAACTGAATAACAACGGCAAAATAACGGCGATTCGATTAAAATGACGTTTTAGCGTCAAATGATGAAATGGACAAAATGTGCCATTCGGTTCCTACGAATCAGTAGGCCGGGGGTTCGAGTCCCTTCCATCGCACCAAGAAAAACCAGAACACATTGGTGTTCTGGTTTTTCTTTTTATCTGCACGATGGAAGGGCTCGAACAGGGCGGCGGCGCACAGCGCCGCAAGCAAAGCCACAGTGCGGCTTTGCTTAGCCCGCGGGTCCCAACGGCTAGGAATGTCTAACGTGGAAGCTGTGAATCGAAAGATTTCATGGCTTTTTTGTTTTGTAAGCCACGAGTGCACGGTTTCTGCATGGTCTGGATGCTTGCAAGTGGATTTTGCATTGTGCTATAATTTTTCTGCTAAAATCTATCGCGCAGGCAGCATCTGCCGATCGTATAGGGAGGTCTGTTTCATGAATACCACATTGCGGCGGGACGCCGATGCAATTGTCCGTTCCAGCATTCAGGCGGTGCTTCCAGACGAAGCTGTGCGCCGTGCGCTGGAAGCCTTTCAGCCAAAGGGCGGCAGAGTGCTGCTGGTGGCGGCGGGCAAAGCGGCATGGCAGATGGCTCATGCCGCCGTGCAGGCACTGGGGCGCGTGGACGGCGGCGTGGTGGTGACAAAGTACGGCCATGTGAAGGGCGGGATCCCCGGTGTGGATTGCTGCGAGGCTGGGCATCCGGTGCCGGATGCCAACAGCTTTGCAGCCACCGAAAAAGCTTTAGCGCTGGTACGGGGGCTGACTGCAAAGGACACGGTGTTGTTTCTGCTTTCCGGCGGCGGCAGCGCCCTGTTTGAAAAACCTCTCGTCTCCGGCGCAGAGCTGCAGGACATCACAAATCAGCTGCTTGCCTGCGGAGCCGACATTGTAGAGATGAACACCATCCGCAAACGGCTGTCCGCAGTCAAGGGCGGGCGGTTCGCGCAGCACTGCGCTCCCGCAAGGGTGTTCAGCATCGTGCTCAGCGATATTCTGGGCGACCCGCTGGATATGATCGCCAGCGGCCCGGCAGCGCCGGACTCCTCCACCTGCGCACAGGCGCTTGCCATTGCGGAAAAATATCGGCTGAACCTGTCTAAGCAGGCAAGAACGCTGCTGGCGCAGGAAACGCCGAAAGCCCTTGACAACGTGACCACCCGGATCACCGGCAGTGTGCGGGAACTGTGTACTGCCGCCGCCGATGCCTGCCGGAAGCTGGGGTATGAGCCGGTCATCCTTACCGACCGGCTCTGCTGCGAAGCCCGGGAGGCGGGCAGCTTTCTTGGCTCCATTGTCCGCACCCATGCGGGACAGGGCAAAAGGCTGGCTTTTATCGCAGGCGGGGAAACGGTGGTGCACCTGACCGGCAAAGGGCTGGGCGGGCGAAATCAGGAGCTTGCGCTTGCCGCTGCCCCTGCCCTTGCGGGGCTGGAACACTGCTGTGTGTTCTCGGTGGGCAGTGACGGCACCGACGGCCCTACTGATGCCGCAGGCGGCTATGTGGACGGCGACACCGCCGCCGCACTGGCTGCAGCGGGCTGGAATGTTTTTGACGCTTTGCAGAACAACGATGCCTACCACGCCTTGCAGGCAGTGGAAGGGCTGATCCTCACAGGGGCCACCGGCACCAATGTCAACGATGTTGCCGTGGCACTGGTCTGACGCAGAAAAAGCCGCTCCGGGCACACCCGGAGCGGCTTTTTTAAGGAGGTAACGAGGTAAATGAATAAGGATCTCCCAACGCTTATCCCGGGGTGCAGGCCCCGGACAGGCGCTCAGGCAAAGAAGGAAATAACAAGTGCTACCAGGAAGCCCACGCCGCCGACCAGCGTTTCCATGATGGTCCAGGTCTTGAGGGTGGTCTTTTCGTCCATGCCCACAAGGCTCTTCACCAGCCAGAAGCCGGAGTCGTTGAAGTGGGAGCAGACGGTGGAGCCGCCTGCAATGGCAGCGGTGACACAGGCGAGGTACAGCGGGCTCAGCTCGCTGAGGCCGGGCATGGCGGAGATGATGCCGGCTGCCATGGTCATAGCCACGGTAGCGGAACCCACCGAGATGCGCACCAGAGCAGCCACGATGAAGGCCACCAGCACCAGCGGCAGGCTGGCGTTTGCCACGGCGTTGCCGATGACATCGCCCAGACCGGAGTTCTGCAGCATATAGCGCAGCACGCCGCCGCAGGCAGTGACCAGCAGGATCATGCCGGTGGGCTCCAGAGACTTGGTCATGATCTTTTCCAGCTGGGCGTTGTTATAGCCGTGACGGGTGCCCAGCAGGTACATAGCAGCGATGGTAGCCAGCAGCAGAGCCATAAAGGGCTCGCCGAGGAAGGCCAGAACAGGCTGGATGCCTGCCAGTGCGGGCACCACCTTTGCCACAGAGTTTGCAATGATGAGCAGCAGCGGGATCATGATGATGCCCACGATGGTGCCAAACTTGGGCAGCTTGCTCTCGTCAATGTCTGCCTGCTGTGCAATGTGCTCGGGGACTTCGACCATGTACTTTTTGCCGCAGATGCTGCCCCAGATGGGACCGGCGGCGATCATGGCAAAGATGCCGCAGAAGATGCCGATGAGGATGACCCAGCCAAGGTCAACGCCCAGCATGGTAGCCACCAGCACAGGGCCCGGCGTGGGCGGGATGAAGGCGTGGCCGACCGCCAGACCGGCCAGCAGGGGGATGACGTAGTACAGTACAGAGCGCTTGGTGCGCTTTGCCAGAGAGAAGGCCAGCGGGATGAGGATGATCAGACCGGCGTCAAAGAACACCGGCATGGCCACCACCAGACCCGTGATGCCCAGTGCCCACGCGGCCTTTTCGTCACCGAACTTCCGCACCATGGTCACAGCCAAGGTCTGTGCGCCGCCGGATTCTTCCAGAATGGCACCGAACATGGAGCCCAGACCCACCAGAAGAGCGATGCCCTTTAAGGTGTTGCCGATGCCCTCGTTCACCGAGCCGATGATGTCGGACAGGGGCATACCGGCCATCAGGCCGATGCCCACCGCACCGATCAGGATGGAGATCATGGCGTGTACCTTGAACTTGATAATGAGAACGAGCAATAGGATCAGACCAGCCACGGCAGCAAAAACCAGCCGTGCCGCATCGGGCGTTGCAACTGCTGTCATAGAAAATTCCTCCGTTTCATGATTTTTTGGTTGCACTTATCCAAGCCGTCCGGCAAAACCCGCCAGGCGGTTTACTGCTTGTTGTTTACGAGGAGCGTTTTACTCCATGTATGCGCCCTTCATGGGGCTGACGGCGTGCTGAGAGTAGAGCTTCAGCAGACCCTTGGTGTACTTGGGAGCCTTGGGCTTCCAGTTGGCGCGGCGCTCGGCAAGGATGGCGTCCATCTCTTCGGGAGTCTTGGGCTCGCCCTTCACGCCTACGATGGCCAGCTTGCGGTTGTGTACGTCGATCTGGATCAGGTCGTCCGGCTCCACCAGTGCGATGGGGCCGCCCACGGCAGCCTCCGGGCTGACATGGCCGATGACCGGGCCGCGGCTTGCGCCGGAGAAGCGGCCGTCGGTGATGAGCGCTACGCTGGAAGCCAGCTTCGGGTCGGCGCAGATGGCCACTCCCCTGAGAAGTTCTCGGGCAAGTGGGCATTTCTCTTTCTCTATTTCCGACTTGCTCTTGCAGTCACGCATCCCCATGAGATGCGTCAATTTTTTGAAAACTGGTAAATTGCCCAAAATACGCCCTGAAAAGTTTACTTGACGCAATTTTCAAATCAATATATAATTGGGTTAGAAATCAATTATAGAAAAGGATGATTTCCAATGGCGCGCAGATACGACAGCAAAGAAGCAAAACGGCGGATCCTGACCGCCTGTGTCCGGCTTTTTCTGGAAAAAGGCTACACGAACACCAAGGTGGCAGAAATTTTAAAGGAAGCAGATGTTTCCGCCGGGTCGTTCCAGAATATTTTCCGCACCAAGGACGGTGTGCTGACCGAGCTGATCGGCATGATGTTCAGCAGGCAGTTCGGCGCGGTAAGGCCGCTGGCGGCAAACGCCCCCTCGCCGGTGTACCTCTACGCGGTGGAAACGGCTTTGCAGCTGGCGATGACCGAGCTGAGCGAGAATCTGCGGGATATCTATGTGGAAGCGTACACCTTCCCCGCCACGGCGGAGATCATCCACCGCAGCACCACGGCCGAGCTGCAGGCGGCGTTCAGCGCGTATCTGCCCGGGTGCGCCGAGTGCGATTTCTACGAGATGGAGCTGGGCACGGCTGGCATGATGCGCGGCTACATGGCACGGCAGTGCGACCCCTACTTTACGCTGGAGCGCAAAATACGGCGCTATCTGAGCATGAGCCTGAGTGCGCTGCAGGTCCCCGCGCAGGAGCGCGAGCAGGTCATCGCTTTTGTGGCGGAGATCGATATGCTTGCCCAGGCGCGGAAGGTGGTAGATGCCGTGCTTGCATCGCTGTCCGTGCAGTTTGATCTGAAAGGATAACAAGGTTTGATGACAAGGAGGGAGTAACATGAAAAAATGGCTGATCGGGTGTTTGACGGTGCTGGCAATGGTGTGCCTGATACCGGGGATCGTGTTAAAAGCGGCGGCAGAAACAGTCCCGGTGCACTGCGCCTTCTGTGGGATTAGGGAAGAACGTGAGGCCCGCAGATACGAAAAATATGATTCGACCTATCATAGGGTTTATGTAACTGAATGCCAGAACTGCCACAAGGATGGCAATATTACGCATTTACAGGTACATAGCGGCGGTACCCAAGGTCCCACCTGCACCGAGGGCAAAATCTGTAAAAAATGCGGCGCGGAATACGGCATTCTCGGTCACGACTGGGGCGCGTGGACGCCTAACTACGCCAGCAACGGCACGCACACCCGCAGATGCAAGCGCTGCAACGCAGAAGAGACTGGAAGCTGCAGCGGCGGCTACGCGACCTGCGACACTCTGGGAATGTGCAATACTTGCGGAGGGAGTTACTACGGCGGTCACGCATGGGGCGAGTGGTCATCCGCCGGCAACGGCACGCACACCCGCAGCTGCACGAACTACTGCCGCGAAGTTGATACTGCAAAGTGTACCGGTGGCAAAGCAACCTGCACCACCAAAGCGGTCTGTGAGGTGTGTGATACGGAATACGGCGAAAAAGACCCAAATAACCATGATCTGGTGCATTTCCGTGCAAAAGCCCCCACCTGTACGGAAATCGGCTGGGACGCTTACGACCGCTGCGTCAGCTGCGGCTATACCACCTATACAGAGCTGCCCGCACAGCATGATTTGAAGCAGCACGCAGCAAAAGCCCCCACCTGCACGGAAAAGGGCTGGGACGCTTACGAAACCTGCTCCCGCTGCGACCATACCACCTACGCGGAGCAGCCCGCACTGAATCATGATCTGGTGAATCACGACGCGCAAGCCCCTACCTGTACGGAAAAGGGCTGGGACGCTTACGACACCTGTTCCCGCTGCGATTATACCACCTATGCGGAGCTGCCCGCACTGAACCATGATTATCAGGCTGTTACCGTAGAGCCTACCTGTGAAACAGACGGCTATACTGTTTTTACCTGCTCCCGCTGCAAAGACAGCTACACCGCAGACCCGACCGATAAGCTGGGACACCAGTTCGGTGCATGGTCCCCGAACGGAACCGGCTCTCAGAGCGCCGATTGTCTGCGAGATGGCTGCGCGCACACTGGCAGCACGGATTGCCGGAAGTTTACTTTCCGCACTGCGGAAGGCGAAACGCTGACCTTCTGCCCCGTGTGCGGGCAGGCAGAAAACGCCGCGCAGCTGGAAAAGCTCGAAGCGGCAACGGCGTGGGCACTCAGCGGCAGTCTTTCTGCGGAGGATGTGACCGCGCGGACGAACGGGGAATACCTGAGTGTGGCCTTTGAGACCGCAGGCAGCCTGACGCAGCCCACCGGTCGGGTAAGGCTCGCGCTGCCCGCCGGATTGCTGGAAGGCAAAAAGCTTGTGCGCATTGCCCCAGACGGCACACAGACGGAGATGCCTTTTGAAACAGAGCGCGGAAAGCTCATCTATACGCTGGATTTTGCAAACAGCGAGCTGCCCGTAATGCTTTTCCGGCTGGTACCCCAGCCCACCGCCCTCTGAACGCTTTTACAGCGCGCAAACGATAAACCATAAAATGCCCGCCCACCGTGGTTTTCCACAGGTGGGCGGGCATTCTTTTGTGCCTTTTGGGGCATAAAAATACCCCCGGAGGATGCAGCGTTTTTTACGCTGTCTACTCTGGGGGCAGGATAGCAAGCGCTGCGCGGCAGCTCCCGGAAGCGGACACTGTCTTGCTGAAAAAGCGCTTACTTAGCACCGATCCTCCTCCGGCGGGCAGCAGCTCTCCCGGGGGATGAGCTTGTGCGGCACGATGATCTTTGTTGCCAGAAGGTTCGGGTTCTCAATGTGGTTGATGGTCTGGCTGGCAGCCTCCATGCCCAGCTGGTAGGGGTTGACGTCCACAGTGGTCAGCTGGGGGCTGGTGATGCGGGAGAACAAGGAGTTATTGAAGGACACGATGGACAGGTCTTTCGGGACGCGCAGTCCCAGCTTGCCGCAGAACTGTTCCAGCACCACAGCAAGGATGTCGTCACTGACCAGCATGGCGGTGGGGTGGTCCGGCGCGGTGAGCAGGGCTTTCAGCGCCCCCTCGTAGGCATCGTTCAGGGTGTTGACCGCCGCCGAGTGCAAAAAGGCAAACTTCGGCCGCAAGGCAGACGACATTGATTACAGCCGCCTGTGTACCGAGCGCGGCCGTCTGCTGCGGCTGGCGTACTCCCGCAGCGACATCGGCCACAACGATGCGTTTACGGCATTCTGCGAGAAAAACAAGTGGTGGCTGGACGATTTTGCCCTGTTTATGGCGGTGAAGGGCCGCTTTGAGGGCAAGCCGTGGATCGAGTGGGCAGAGGATATCCGTCTGCGCTGGCAGCCCGCCATGGACTACTATCGCCGGGAGCTGTACTTTGAGGTGGAATACAACAAGTATCTTCAGTTCAAGTTTGACGAGCAGTGGCGCAAGCTGAAAGCCTACGCCAACAGCAAGGGCGTCCAGATCATCGGCGATATCCCCATCTATGTGGCGCTGGATTCTGCGGACGCATGGGCAAACCCGGGCCTGTTCCAGCTGGACAAGGACAACATCCCCACGGCGGTGGCGGGCGTTCCCCCGGATGGTTTCTCCCCCACCGGTCAGCTGTGGGGCAACCCGCTCTACCGCTGGGAAACCCACCGCGCGACCGGATATCAGTGGTGGATCACCCGGCTGTGGTACTGCTTTGAGCTGTACGATGTGGTGCGCATTGACCACTTCCGCGGCTTTGATGAGTATTTCTCCATCCCCTACGGCAGCGAGACCGCCGTGGATGGGCACTGGGAAAAAGGCCCCGGCATCGAGCTGTTCCGCGCAGTGGAGCAGGCACTGGGCAAACGGGAGATCATTGCAGAGGATCTTGGCTACATGAGCGACACCGTGCGGCAGCTGGTGCGGGACAGCGGCTTCCCCGGCATGAAGGTGCTGGAATTTGCTTTTGACTCCCGCGATACCGGCAGCGCCAGCGATTATCTGCCCCACAACTACCCGGTGAACAGCGTGGCGTATACCGGCACCCACGACAACGAGACGCTGGTATCCTGGTACCAGACCATCTCGGACGCCGAGCGCGCCATGGTGCGGGATTACCTGTACGACTACGCCACCCCGGACGAGCAGCTTTATAAAAGCATGATCGCACTGATTTTGCGCAGTGCAGCGGCAAGGTGCATCATCCCCATGCAGGACTGGCTGGGGCTGGATAACGCCGCCCGCATCAATAAGCCCTCCACCGTAGGCCAGAACTGGCGCTGGCGGCTGAAAAAGACCCAGCTGACCAAGAAGCTCCAAAAGGAGATCTGCCAGCTGACCACCCGCTACGGCCGGATGAACTGGGCATAAGGTGCTCTATGGAGCTTGATTAGCCGGAACTGAAAATTCTGCTAATGGCATTCGCTGGCTGATTTTGGTGATAGGTTTAAAATGAAAAATGCGAAGATCGTCTTTCCCGCGGAAAAATGATCTTCGCATTTTTAAGTGGCGTCCCCGATGTGATTCGAACACACGGCCTTCCGCTTAGGAGTAGGGGCTGAAGCCATAAATCCTAGGCAAAAGTAGGTAAAACAAGTAACGTTTTATCAATTGATTTTTTGTTACGCTGTCAATCTGAGTAAAGAACACAAACCCCGAAATAAAACGAGTAAAAGGCTTTTCATTAGCAGAAAATTAGCAGAGCTAATGAAAAGTGGAAGGTTCATTGTAAAATGCCCACCTTTCATTAGCTGGGAAGTGTACGTTTCCCTACGGATATTTGCTTGTTTAGCATTCGTGAACCAGACCATACAGCCGTAGCTGGTGTGATGGACAAATGTTTTCAATAGAAAAAGACCAGAGCTTTCTGCGAGAAAACTCTGGTCTATGTAACAGTGCGAATGGAAATGCGCATTGTCTTGTAAAAGGAAGGGGCTTATGGTATTCTTACGGGAGTAAAGGCACTGGATGCAAGGAACTTTGCGTGATTTTAGGAGTGTGCGATGGAAAAGAAATTTAATATTGTAGTCGGTGAAGATGGAACTGTAAAACTCCCAGATGCGGTTCTGGAAAAACTTGAAGTCAAACCCGGAGAGGAAGTTCGCTTCGAGGTAGATGACAATTTCTATGCAGTCAGGCTTCTATCGCGGATAGAAGCTGAACGCTTGGATTACTTGAATTGGATGCATAATAAACATTGCCCCTCTATTGAGGAAATGATTGCAGAGTCGAGAAAACAAGCCACTCAGAACATTGTGATCTCCCGTATCCTTGATGGGATGCCGGCAGAAAAAATCGCAGAAGGCTATGAAGTTTCACTCGATTATGTAAAACAGCTTACACATCAGCTGAAGATGGACATAGAGGAAGCTAAGGCGAAAAAACACAAAGAAACGGGATCATCCTAAAACAGATAGCGGCAGTTTTCCATATACGGAAAACTGCCGCTGTTTATGTATAGAGGCTTATAGGTTCTTTGCAAGATTTTTAATGAGTGTAGCCATAGAGGGGTCAGCCAGCAGTTTAGCAAGAGCTGCTGCCGCATCTGTATCGACTGGACTGGCTTTGGGAGTGGATTGCTCTGCGCGAGGGAGGGCTTCAGGCTCTGCACCATGATGCTGATAGAAGAAATCGTCGAATCGTTGTGCGTTCAAACGCCGATCATCATCCAGAATGTGTGCGTACTGCTCGGTGACCATCGAAGCCTGTGCATGACCGGAATCGCCCTGCACGGCTTTGATATCGCCGCCGTTCAGTTTGAGCTTGTATGTAATGCTGGAGTGTCGGAAGCTGTGGAAAACCACTTTGGGGAGATCGTTTTCCTCAATCAGCTGCTTCAATGCACCGTTAATGGTGGATTGTTCGGTCGGCATTCCCAGCGGGCCGGCAACCACGAGATTATAGTCTGCATACTCTGCACCCAGTGCGTCCTTTGTCATGTCCTGCTCGGCTTTATAGTGGACAAGCATTTCAGCAACTGTTTTGGGGAGAAAAATGGTTCGGATACTGCTGTCTGTTTTAGGGCTTTTCAGAACCTGGACCGTGGTGCAGCGGGAACTCAGCGAGGGAAAACGAGTGATGACATTTTTATTTTCCAAGGCGTTCAGCGAAGCAATATCTACACGCTGCAATTCCTTATTTATGTAAATGGAGGCTCGCCCGGCTTCAATGCTTTCGGGGGAGATATCCACACAATCCCATGTCAGACCGAGCAATTCCCCTAAGCGCAGGGAACAAGAGAAGGAGAGGTTGATGCAAAGCCGGAGCCGTGGATCATCACAGACTTCTAAGGCATGGAACAGGGTCTCGGCAGTCCAGATATCACGCTTCTTTGCAGTGTATTTGGGCAAGGTGGCATAAATACAGGGATTCTTTTCCATAAGTTCCCACTTTACGGCCTGCTCAAAGGCACTTCTCAAAATTTTGTGAACCGAACGAACTGTGCCGGGAGAAACGTATTGATGCTGACGCTTTCCACACATAGGGTCAACGGCTTCGTATTTAAGCAGCCGCTGATAATATCCCTCAATTACGCGGGTGGTGAGATCTTGCAGCTTCATTGAGCCGATAAGCGGTTCTATGTAGTTTGAAATCAGTGCAGTGTTTGATTGATAGGTTGAAAGTGCCCATTTGGTTCTTCCGTACAGGGTGACGTATTCTTTAAGCAGGTCTTTTAGAGTTCGGCACTGGGGTGCCACAAAGGTACCGACGGATTCTTTGTATTCGACCTCTTTCTTACGGTTTTTGGCATCTGCAAGGTCGGTAAAGGTTTCCCATTTCTGCTTTAGCGTTCCATTAGTGTGTTTGTAGGTATAGACAACGCAGTATCGGTTATTGCGTTTGACAATGCTAGCCATTATACATCCTCCTCTACTTTACGTTTGGACTTCAGAACTTCATCGAAAGCATCTTTTTGGATGCGTTTTACCCTTCCCAACTTCATCGTTGGAATTCCTTCTTTGAGAACCCACGAGTCAAGTGTTGGGCGGCTGATTCCGTAAAAAGCCTGAATTTCCTGAAAACTGTAGTATTTCCCATTCTTGGGACATTGCAGTTTTAGCGGCGGCTCCTCATGCGTTTCTTTTTTCGGTTTTTGAAGTTGGTATGTAGATTGGCTTTTAAGCCATGCCTTAAAACTTTTTTTGGTAATGCGCGGCCTGTCGGCCACGCGCTCAATGACGAAACAATCTCGGTATTTTTTGCAATCAAGAATCCCATAAACATTCTTGCGTGGGATACCGAGTAGTTTTGCCATTTCCGGGATGGAGATGGTTTGCGCTTCAATCTCCCGGTCACGCTCACGGTCGGCTGCTGTGCGGTAGCGACTTTGTGATCGGTACCACCGCTCAAAGTCCTCTTTGGGAATTCTCATACAGAAGTCTGCCGTTTCTGTTTTCAACTTGCCCTGTCGGATGAGTGTATAGATCGTTTCGGGTTTCACCTTCAATATCTCGGCGGCGTCAGGAACGGAATAGGACCGTTTGCAAAGTTCCTCGCCCGGTGGCGAACCATTGACCTTATGATATTTGACCTGATTGGCATACCATTTCTCAAAGCTGGAAATAACGATACGCCTTTTGTCGTTTATCAGAATGACTTCAAAGAGATTCTTATGAAGCAGCCAATAGCTATCTGTTTTGCCAAGGCCGAGAAGCTGCCGCATCTCACGAACCGACATGGTGGTTTTGGTAGTGGCAGGTTCAGCTTTTCCGTATAAGGGAGCCGAAGTATTCCGCATATCATCCATGAAAGACACCTCTCTATCTATGTAAAAGTTTAGCCGGGATTTCTCATCCCGGCTAAAGAATAGCAGATTTCGCGTGAAATGTTGAGGATGTCAAACAGCAGGATTGCGTTCAACAGTGCCATCATTGAGCCATGCTTCAAAGCTGGCTTTGGAAATACGGTAAGCGCCGCTTACCTTGAACCAGCGGAATTCGTTCTGCTTCAGTAGACGGTAGACAGTGGGACGGCTCAGGAGCAGCATTTCCATCAGGTCTTCTACGGTATAGCAGCGGCTGTCCTTTGCTGTGGAAACAGGGGAGGAAACCGAGTTGGGCGAAGGTTCTTCATGGATAATCATTGGATAATACCTCGTTAAATATACTTAAAGTTAAAACTTGAGCGGCAATGCAGCCCGGCGGCTGCCACCATTATAAATAGTATAGACCTGCTGAAGGTACTTCGTCTTGCCGGGAAGGCTTACGCCTGCGGTTCGTGCAAGGCGAAAAATCGTGAATGCATCGACCTGCCGCAGTTTGGCAATCAGACGGCTTTTACTGTATTCGGAGTGGTACAGTTCTACAAAGCGGCAGATGCCGAGCAGATTTGCAGAACTCATGGAATCAGGTTCTCCGTCCCACGCATTCAGCAAAACATCAAGGGATTCGATATACAGTTCAGGACCAAGCCGGATGAATTCGTGATAGGCGGTTGCGATGCAGCTGATCCGCTGCTTGCCCCGGCCTTCTTCAAAAGAAAGATGAACGCCAGCCAATTCGGTGGCCTGCTGGAATGCAACGGCAGCAGGCTCCCCTGCAAAAATCAGGGCACGGAGCTTCTGCCCTGCACTCAGCCGTTCCGAAATGCCTGTCTGCTGTGCAAACAGGAGGGCTTCTTCCTGCTCGGTCATGTTAAAGTAGACCTTGCAGCGAATCTGCAGATCATCACCACCGTTCAGGAACTTCCGGGCAGCGATGGTGTTCTGCCCGTCCATCACATAGTAGTGACCATCCCGGAAGCTGATCTTCGGCTCATTGGCAACCCGCTCGTCAAATTCTTTTGCGATACGGGCAACACGAGCGGGGTGAAGAGCACGCTGATAAGTGTCGCGCGGCACGATCAGCTCACTGCTGTTCAGGCACATTTCATGGTAAGGTTTTACCACTGCGTTCATCATAAAGGAACCTCCTTCTTTTTTTGCAGAAAATCAATTCCTGATTGGATAATCGAACCGATTTTCTTCTTTTCGTTATCGGATAAGCGGAAAGTGGAATACCGTTCATAACAGATATTCCAGCGGAACATAAGCGATTGAAGCGCATCATCCAGTTCTGCAACCATGAACTCAACAGAAGATTCCGTCGGGGTGGAGAGCATCCTTTCCGATATCTGCTCAATGCTATGTAGATCGCCTTTTGTGTGCTTGGCGAGAGCAGGGGGCTGACTGTTCAGCACCCGAAGATTCTGAAACTGCTGGGAGAGCAGCTCTTTTGCAGCGGCGAGAACATCCTCCTGCGGAGGAGCCGTAAGGTATTTTCGGAATGACTTGTATCCAATGAACCCAAAGCTGTATTGCAGACACACTGACACTTGCCGCATTTCATATTTGGACAGGTGCCCAAGGTAGCTTAACACTCTGGATTTATCTGCGGGGCGCGGGCTTTCGCAAATCGCCATAGATGGCGCACTCAAAAAACGATTGTGCAGAATAAAATGCGTTGGCATATTTCGCTTTTTGATCTGTGTTGTCAGTGGAACGACCAGAAGAACATTGGAATAAAAATTACCGTCATCGTTTTGGACAACAATGGCAGGTCGGATGCTGCCTTGCTCGGAACCGCTGTAAGGATTCAGATCCATCATGTAGACATCCCCGCGCTTGTACATCCAGTTTGCGGGCATAGGCGGATACTCTTTCTCTTTTTTACCTCGTGTGGCCAATTTGGATTTCTCCTTTCTATCCGTATATGTAACAGTGGGCTGCTCGCACAGCCCACCCTACTATCTCAAACAGCAAATTGCTGTGATTTATAGTTCTATACCTTTCCGTATTTGTCCCCGACATCCCCGGAAACCGAAAACTCTGTTTTCGTGTGGGAAATCTTTCAGCCGTCCGGCAGCGTACCGAATCCATAGGGTTCTCACCTCTCCGTGGTTCTCACCGAGCTGCCCGAAGGCAGAAGTATCATTATTCTGTGATGGCTCTTAGCTATGGAGAAGCTGTCATCCATTTACCGTCAACCTACCGCTCATTCCCTCAGTGGGAGATCATCGCATTTGTTACGGACGTGGCTCATCATCACAGGAACGTGACTGAAGAATGCGTGTTCAATTTTCAAGGGGCGGGATAGCTTGAGGGCTGCTTTGAACGCTTTCCGAAGCTATGGCTGTATTGTAACCGATGCGGAACGAAATGAACAGGAACTCAGAGTTCACAATTTTTGAGGGAAATAGGAAGTATCGTTCCTGTTTATCGATGAGCCGTCAAAAATATATTTCCTGACTTTATGTAAGAAATGAAGTATTATACTCGTAAGAAACTAACTTACGAGTATATAAATTCGATAAATACACTTTGGGGAGGGAACAAACTACCACTACTACATTTTCTCGAAAGGCGGATTTACGGACGGACTACTTCAGGCACAGGAACGCGGAGAAGTACAGCTGCTTACCCTTGCCGATATTTTTGAATAACACAAGAAACGCTCTTGCCGGTGTAAAACTGGCAGGAGCGTTTCTTGTTGAAGTGATTATAAAAGACCTTTGATTTTTTCAAGATGATCTATAGCGGCTTGCAGTTCATTTTGAAACTGATCCCTAGAAGGATCTCGACCCAAAAGAAGATAATCCATACTGACATGGAAGTATTCTGCAATATCGATCAGGATTTTTACAGAGCCATTGGAGCTTCCCCTTTCAAGATCGCCGAGGTGTCGATGGGAAACACCAAGTTTTTCAGCAAGTTTTTCCTGCGATAACTTCGCATTTGTACGCAAAGTAAAAATACGGTTACCAATAGCATTCGGATCAAAGCTCATGTGTGACCTCCAAATTTTCGATAAAGCGTGAGAAGTCGAAAACTCGGAGTTGCTACGGATATCTAGCCGCTTGGGGCATCCACGAAAAACGGACAAACATAAAGCCTGCTCCTTTTTACGGGAGCAGGCTACCTGAAGGCTAAAA